>OLSL01000795.1_pt1 | contig 33014 bp, 26 predicted proteins | sample 1672511 | NCBI WGS metagenome assembly OLSL01 (sample SAMEA3136694, study PRJEB25190) | human gut metagenome | biome: human gut; feature: human-associated habitat; material: faeces | place: Austria | collected 2013
AGTAGTTCATCATAGAGAACATACCTTTCTTCATTTCTCCGCCGTACCATGTGTTGATGATAACCTGCTCTTTGGATGTAATGTTGAACATTACAGCTGTTTCAGAGTTGAGGCCAAGTTCTTTGTAGTTTTCAACTTTTGCTTTGGAAGCATTGTATACAACGAAATCTGGCTCAAATGTCTCAAGTTCTTCAGCTGTTGGCTGGATGAACATGTTTGTAACAAAGTGTGCCTGCCATGCAACTTCAACGATGAAACGGATAGCCATACGAGTATCAGCGTTAGCACCGCAGAATGCGTCAACTACGAAAAGTTTCTTGTTGGAAAGTTCTTTCTGAGCAAGTGCTTTACAAGCTGCCCAAGCTTCCTGTGTTGCAGGATGGTTGTCATTCTTGTATTCATCAGAAGTCCACCAAACTGTATCTTTGGAGTTCTCATCCATAACGATGAATTTATCTTTAGGAGAACGTCCTGTATAGATACCTGTCATAACGTTAACAGCGCCAAGTTCTGTTTCCCGTCCTACTTCGAAGCCTTCAAGACCTGCTTTAGTCTCTTCCTCGAATAATACTTCATAAGAAGGATTGTATACAACTTCTGTTGTACCTGTGATGCCATACTTAGTTAAATCGATTTTTGCCATCTTACATTTACCTCTCTTCTTTATTGGAGCCATCTATATGCTGGCTACTTTAACCTCTAAGAAGTGGAACACTCCGACTTCTCATAGAGATTATTATACATAATTCATCAATAAAAGCAATAAAAAAACAATTAAATTTTGAAAAATGATAATAATTTAACAGTTTGTGACAGCTTATGGAAGCAGAAAATAAAAAAGCAGCTACCGGATGGTAAGTTTCCGGTAGCTGACAGCAAAGTAAATGATTTCCGCGATGGCCGTGATGACCCAGGAAAAAAAGTAAAGAAGATATAATCCCGGGATAGTATGGAAATAAACAAAAACTGTATAGACCCATACAATTCGAAAAACACAGGAACCAAGAATGATAATGATCGTCGGTACGATGGTCTTTCCGATTCCGCGTGATGCTGCAAGTGAAGCATCCATAAAAGCGGACACAGCATAAGAAAAAGACATGATGCGGATCCTCTGCATCCCCGCTTCGATGACTGCTTCATCGGTGGCAAACAGAGAAAGGAACTGATGCCCAAAAAGAAACAGCAGAAGACCAAGTATGGCACCGGCAGTAAAAGCATAAAACAGACTTATAAAATAACTCTGGAGTATTCTTTTTTTATTACCTGCACCGAAGTTCTGACTGATGAAACTGGAGCATCCGGTGTAAAAGGCATACATGACATTAAAAATCAGTGTGTCTGCATTTGTAGCGGCCGCACTTCCGGAGACCATAACGGTATCAAAAGAGTTGACGCCGACCTGTACAAACAGATTGGCAATCGCAAAAATCGCATTCTGGATCCCCGCCGGAATTCCGATTATCAGAATTGAAACCGCAATGTTTTTGTGTAACCGGATATTCTTTAAACTGACATGACATTCATCCCTGCGTCGAAAAAGATGGTTCATGATCAGGGCAGCAGAAACATATTGTGCAATGGCACTGGCGGCCGCAACTCCGGCAGCAGCCATATGAAGAACAATGACAAAAAACAGGTTCAGGATAACGTTCAGAACACCTGCAAATGCGAGATAATAAAGCGGACGCCGGGTTTCTCCCCGGGCACTTAAAACGCCGTTGCCGAAGTTATAGATTCCCATTGCAGGAAGTCCGAACGCATAGATCTTAAGATAAAGCGTTGCCTGTTGGAGCAGATCATCCTTGGTGTGCAAAAGCATGAGCATCCATTCTGAAAAGAAGAAACAGACAGTTCCCATTAGCAGTCCCATCAATGCACAGAGCAAAAGGGACGTATGTACGTTTTCTATGGTGCGCTGTTCATCTCTGGCACCAAGTGTGTGTGCAACACAGACATTGACACCACTTCCCATACCGATCAGAAATCCGACAAATAAAGTTACCAGCAGGGTAGTAGAACCGACGGCACCAAGTGCCCTATAATCAGCGAATCTTCCAACGACAGCCACATCACTTAAATTGAACATGACTTCGAGAAGCTGAGAGCACATCAGCGGGATGCTGAAAAGAAAAAGATTACGCCACAAAGAGCCCGTCGTCATAGTAATGGAACGGGCTTTTTTCTTTGAATTATCACACATAACACAAACCTCAATATTGATTTTCTCATCTGTTTTTAAGATACCCCAGTATCTGGACTTTGTAAAGAGAATACACAAAAAAGTAAGAGGAAAAAATGCTTTTTGTATTGTGGAAATTTATTCTTTGTTTTTCCTGCGATATTCGCCCGGAGTCATCCCATAAGCCTTTTTAAAAGTACGCATAAAATGCTCCGGACTGTCGTAGCCGACAAGTTCACAGATGGCATGATTACTGAGGGAGGTTTCGCGCAGAGCGCGACATGCCTGAGTCAGCTTGATATCACGAATGATCTGCAGAAACGTCTGCCCGGTACTTTCCTTTATCAGGGTGCTGAAATGAGAAGTGCTGTAGCCGAAATGCTCAGCAGTTGCACTTAATGTTGCAGTCTGATAGTGTCGATTCAGATAATTCAGGATTTCCGTGACAGAGTTTCCGGAATTATCTCTGGTAAGTATGGATTCAATATCCTTTTCGTGGTAGCGAAGCAGTATTGCCCAGAACAGGATCAGCAAAGAATTCAAAAAAGTATAGCTGTATTTCTCATGACCAAGATATTCAATATAGAGATTTTCCAGCATCTCTCGAATCAGCGGATCATTTCCTGTATGGAAGATCAGGTAATTGCCCTCTGTTTTGCGGTATAATACGTGAGCAAAAAACTGCGCCAGGGCACTGTCGGCTGTCAGGGACTGAAAGAAAGTAGACTGAAACGTGCTGCCACGGATCAGAATATTGAAAGCAATGCTGTCATCAAAAATTCCAACGCTGTGTTTGGTATGTGGAGGAATGATGCAGATATCTCCTGTGTGCAGAGTGTGATGGATTCCCTGGATGGTGGTATCTGATGATCCGTCATAAAGACAGAGAATCTCAAAAAATTCATGTTCATGAGAAAAAACAGGAGTGTAGCGGTAGTGTTTATAGAGCATGATGTTTCCGGCTATGTCCGGGAAGAGATCTTTCTCTTTCATATAAGGATACCAGGCCTCTGTAAGCAGTTCCGGGACATAAAGTTTGTGATTGGTCAGCAGTTTACGGTCAAGGGCAAGACAGTAATCATGAAATGTTTCAGGATTTTTTTTCTCTTCATAATAAAGGGTTCTGTAAAACTCCTCATCTTCTTCATAAGAATAAATATATTTCTGGAACTCTTCTCTCGTAAATCGCATAAAAATCCTCTTTCTTATTATTATGTGCGGATATAAAAGTAACCGGATCAGGTAAATCCTGTACAGGAGTCTGGAATATCCGCTTAATCTGAAGTTTATAAGATTATAAAAAAGTATAACACAGATATCGAAAAAAACGTCAGTATTTTACAAGAAAAATCACAATTGGACGAATAAGAAAAATAGAGTACAGTAATGTCAGAAAGAATTTTGGAGGTAAAAGAGATGAACGAAGTTGAAAAGAAAGTAAAGATAGGCCTGTGGCGTCAGAGAATCGGTTATGGTTCCTCTGATTTCGCATGTAACCTGATCTGGCAGATGATCTCTCTGTATCTGCTGTATTTTTACACAAATGTCATGCATCTGAATGCTGGTGCAGTCAGCGTAATGTTCCTTGTAACAAAAGTAATTGACGGAATTTCAGATTTGATCGTAGGATTTCTGATCGATAAAACAAACACAAAATGGGGTAAATCAAGACCATGGATCCTGTTTGGCGCAATTCCGTTTGGCGTAGCAGCAGTTCTTGCATTCTCTGTTCCGAATATCGGACAGACAGGTATGCTGATCTATGCATATGTTTCTTACATTCTGCTTTCAACAGCCTATACAATTGTAAATATCCCGATGGCATCTATTCTTCCGGCACTTAGCGAAGATCCACATGAGAGAACTGTTCTTGCCTCCTGCAGAACCTTTTTCTCATCCATTGGTTCCACAGTAGTAAGTGCATTTGCCCTGACACTGGTAGATAAATTTGGAAATGGCAATGAAGCACTGGGATTCCGTATCGTTATGATGATCTTTGGTGTGATTGGCTGTCTTGTATTTTTCTTCTGTTTCTTTAATACAAAAGAACGCGTAACGATCAAACAGGAAAAAGTCAGTCTCAAAGCAAATATTTCCTGTCTGCTTCACAACAAACCGTGGAAACTTTTTGCACTGAATATCGTATGGTTTTTCGGTGGATTTGTAATTCAGGCAAGTGCGGTTATTTATTACTTTACCTATGTTGTACAGAACACAACACTTGTACAGATTGTAGCAACCATTACAACATTGGTGCCGATCGTGACAAACTTATGTGCACCGTTCCTGGTAAAACTGACATCGAAGCGAAACCTGATGGTTGGAGGAAGTTTTGTACATATGGGTGGCCTTCTGATCATATTCTTCGGTGGCACAAATGTTCCGGTTCTTCTGGCGGGGGCAGTGATCGCGGCAGCAGGATACGGATTGAAGGGAAGTATGCATTTTGCAATGCAGCCTGACCCGGTTGATTATGGTGAATGGAAGAGCGGTGTGAATACAGCAGGAACTCTTTCCGCAGTAAATGGTTTTATCGGCAAAGTCGGAATGGCGATCGCCAGCAGTATTGGAGCAGCGCTTCTCCAGTTTGGCGGGTTTGATGCAAATCTGGCTGTACAGACAACAACTGCACAGAGCTATATCACAGCTATGTATATCTGGGTACCGATCGTGATGAATGTAGCAACGATTATTACAATGATGTTCTATGATCTGGACAAGATTTATCCGCAGATTGTGAAAGAACTCGATGAAAGGAGAGCAAACGCATAATGGCAGAGGTTAGTATAGACCTTAACATGGTCCGCGTGACCAATGATGATTTTGTAAAAAAAGCAGAAGCATGTGCACCGGAGCTTCTCAAAACAGTAGTCCATCCGGTTTCTATTGTAGATATCGTAAAGACAGAGGAGGTTTATCCGGAAGTACGCAAAGCAGATGATATTAAGAATCTTTCCAATTATCATATGGCGAAAGGAGATAAAATCTGTCTTGATTTCGGAGATCATCAGGTGGGATATGTCACACTGAAACTGAATTCTGTGGGAAGCCCGCAGGATGCACCGGCATTTTTCAGACTGAAATTTGGTGAGATCGCGAAAGAAATGACAGAGGATTCCGCAGATTATGACGGATGGATCAGCCGTGGTTGGATCCAGGAGGAATTTATTCATATCGATGTTCTTCCGGCAGAACTGAAACTTCCGAGAAGATACGCATTCCGCTATATGGAAATTGAGGCAATCGATACATCCCTCAAATGGCAGATGGTAGTGGAAGATGTATACTGCACCAGCGTTTCTTCTGTCCGAATGGAAGATGTAAAGCCAGTAGAGAGCGATGACGAAATGATCCGTAAACTGGACAGAGTAAGTCTTCGTACATTGCAAAATTGTATGCAGTCCGTATTTGAGGACGGACCAAAAAGAGACCGCCGTCTGTGGCTCGGAGATCTAAGACTTCAGGCACTTGCAAATTACGAAACCTTCCACAACATGGATCTGGTAAAAAGATGTCTGTATCTGTTTGCAGGACAGACAAAAGATAACGGTCAGGTAAGTGCCTGCCTGTTTACAGAACCAAAATTTATTGTAGATGATACCTTCCTTCTGGATTATTCCATGTTCTTTGGAGCAACACTTCTGGATTATTACGAAGCATCCGGAGACAGAGAAACCCTGGAAGATTTAAGTAAATGTGCTTATCGTCAGATGGAAATTGCAGGAGAGCAGTTCGATGAAAAACATCTGATGAAAAACGGTGAAGGATTCTGGGGATTCATTGACTGGACAGAGGGACTGAATAAGCAGACTGCCATGCAGGGTGTTTACATTTACTGTGCCAAAAAAGTGCAGAAGATTGCAGAAATCCTTGGAGATACAGCAAAAGCAGAAGAACTCTCTAAAGAGGCCCAGGAAAAAACTGCAGCAGTCAGAAAATATCTTCTGGATAAGGAAACAGGACTGTTCATAAGCGGTGAAGAAAAACAGATCAATTATGCAAGTCAGGTATGGATGATCCTTGCAGGTGCAGTCAGCATCGAAGAAGGTACAGCTATGCTTGATAAACTGAATGAATTGAAACCGGAAAAAGGAATGGTTTCTCCGTACATGAACCACCATTTTGTGGAAGCACTTCTGATGTGCGGCAAAAAGGATCAGGCAATGGATTATATGAAATACTACTGGGGCGGCATGATAGGTCATGGAGCAGACACCTTCTGGGAACTCTATAATCCGGAAAATCCGGCAGAGTCTCCGTATGGAAGCAGTATTGTAAACAGCTACTGTCACGCATGGAGCTGTACACCGACTTATCTTCTCAGAAAATATTTCAACTAGATAATTAATGGACAGGGCGGGTCGAAAGATCCGCCTGAATAAAAGCGTGAAAAAGGAGGCAGATTATGGTAAAATTAACAGTAAAGATCGTATCTATGCAGGACGCAGATAAATTCAATAAAATTTGCAGTAAATTTGACTGTGATATGGATCTTCAGAGCGGTAAATATTATGTAGATGCAAAATCCATTATGGGAATTTTCAGTCTGGATCTGAGCAAACCGCTGATTCTCAATGCAGATACAGAGGATGAGCAGCTTGTAAAAGAAAGCTTTGCAGACTTTATCGGAGAGGAATAATCATGACACGTATTCTAAAAGAAAGATCTTTTTCCGGTACCACAAATCCGGAAGTTCAGCCATGGGAAACCGAACATCGCAAGGTTGCACGCCGTGCGGCAGCAGAGGGAATCGTTCTTCTGAAAAATGAAGATCATATTCTTCCACTGAAACAGGGAAGTTCCGTTGCCATTTACGGAGCAGGAGCCGGAAAGACAATTAAAGGCGGTACAGGCTCGGGTGATGTCAATGAAAGAGAAAATATTTCTATTTGTCAGGGAATGAAAAACGCCGGTTTTCAGGTAACTACGGAATCCTGGATCGAAAGTTATGAAAAGATTTATGACAAAGCCCGTCAGGACTGGAAGAATGATATTCTTTCCAGAGCAGGTGAGGGTGCGGATACAATGGACTTCTTTGCCGTGTACAGCACAACACCATTTATTATGCCGGCAGGTGATCCGATCCGGAAACTGGAAGAAGGTGAAAATACAGATACCGCTATCTATGTTTTGAGCCGTGTAGCAGGAGAAGGATCAGATCGTAATGCAGATAAGGGCGATTATTATCTGAAGGATAAAGAGTATCAGATGCTGTCAGACATCTGCGCATATTACCGTGATATCATTGTGATAATCAACGCAGGAGCACAGGTGGATCTTTCTTTTATGGACGAGTTTTCAAATATCAAAGCACTTCTGAGCATTGTTCAGCCAGGAATGGAAGGCGGAAATGCAGTTGCGGATATTCTTTCCGGCAAGGTAAATCCATCCGGCAAACTGGCAGATACCTGGGCATATAAATATGAGGATTACCCAAATTCAGAGAAGTTTTCTCACAACAATGGAAATGTCGAGACGGAAATTTATGATGAAGGAATTTATGTGGGGTATCGTTATTTTGATACCTTTGAAGTTCCGGTACGTTATGGATTTGGCTATGGACTTTCTTACACAGAGTTTGAGATTTCAGATTATTGTCTGAAAACAGTATCTGCTGAGAAAATCAGCATTTCAGCAACAGTGAAAAATACAGGAAATGTTTCCGGTAAAGAAGTTGTACAGGTTTATGCATCTCTGCCGGGAGGCACTTTGGAGAAAGAAGCACACCGTCTGTGTGCATATGCAAAAACTCGCGAACTGAAACCAGGCGAGAAAGAAAAAGTAACAATGGAAATTTCTGCAGACCAACTGACTTCTTATGATGAAAAGAAGGCAGCCTGGATTCTGGAGGAAGGCTTCTACGGTATCTGGATGGGAAACAGCCTTGCCAGTGCAAAACTCTGTGGAGGCATGAAGCTGGATGCCACAGCGACAAAGCGTCAGGTCAGAAACCTTTTCCCGCTGAAACAGGAACTGGAAGAGATCGCACAGGAAATATCCAGTACAGCAAAGCGTGCAGAAGCGGCAGAAAAACTTGCAGGAGAACAGGAACTGACTGTGCTGGAACTCCATGCGGCAGACATTACAACAGAGATTATTGAATATAAGAAAAATGCGGATCTCTATGAGAAAGAGGCAATGGATTTCGTGAACACTCTGTCTGAAGAAGAACTGATTAATCTGGCAGCAGGTGACCCGGGCAAAGCACAGGGAGGAAACCTTGGAGCAGCAGGCATTTCCGTTCCGGGTTCAGCTGGAGAAACACACAGATGTGCTATCGAAAAGGGCCTGGCAAGCATTGTTCTTGCAGATGGACCGGCCGGACTTCGACTGATGAAGTATTACCATGTAAATAACGGAAGCATCGTTAGCATGCCGTTTGAATTCAGCCTGGAGGGCGGATTGTTTTATGATGATTCCAAAGAACTTCCGGGAGAAAGATACTATCAGTACTGTACAGCGATTCCGGTAGGAACTTTGCTTGCACAGACCTGGAACCAGGAACTGATCCGTGAAGTGGGAGTGATGATCGGAACTGAAATGGAACGGTTTGGAGTAACACTCTGGCTGGCACCGGGAATGAACATTCACAGAAATCCTCTCTGTGGAAGAAATTTTGAATATTATTCTGAAGATCCGTATATATCAGGAACAATCGCAGCTGCTATGACAGAGGGAGTACAGTTCAATTACGGATGTGGCACAACCATCAAACATTTTGCCTGCAATAACCAGGAAGATAATCGTATGGGCTCTGACAGCGTGGTATCAGAGAGAGCACTTCGTGAGGTTTATCTGAAGGGATTTGAGATTGCAGTAAAAGAATCCCAGCCGATGTCTATCATGACCAGCTATAACCTGATCAATGGAATACATGCGGCAAACAATTATGATCTCTGTACAGAAACAGCAAGAAATGAATGGGGATTTAAGGGAATGATCATGACAGACTGGACTACGACAGAACATGGAGATAACTGTACTGCATCTGGCTGCATGAGAGCAGGAAACGATCTGGTAATGCCGGGATGTTTCGGAGACCATGAAAATCTGCACAGAGAACTGGCAGAAGGAACTCTTACGATCAGGGACCTTAAGGCGTGTATCGCACGACTGGTAAGCGTGATCTGGAAATCCAATCAGTATCTTAAATAAAATGTGATTATACAGAAAATGGGACAGTGATAGTGGAAACTATCTGCTATCCTTTTTTCGTTTTACAGGAAATTACTTCGTAATGTTCCAATTACACAAAAATGCTCCGCGAGGATGCAACCAGGAAATGCGGTTTATGTTTTTATTGTTTACAGATACAGAAGTTCGGTATATGATAGAGTATCAGTGAAAAGGTCATTAGAGGGACTGGCAGAGCAACTGTGACAATAAGATACGGAGGAAATATGGATCGTTTGATTTTTCATATAGATGTAAACAGTGCATTCCTTTCATGGGAATCTGCACGGAGAGTAAAAGAAGGTTTGCCGGATCTGAGGGACATTCCGGCCTGCATCGGAGGCGATCCAAAGAAACGGACAGGAATCGTAGTGGCGAAATCAATTCCGGCAAAAAAATATGGAATTCAGACGGGAGAGCCGATGGCAATGGCCCTCCGCAAGTGTCCGGAGCTTGTGATCGTGCAGAGCGATTTTGAACTCTATGTAAAATGCTCCAGAGCTTTCAAAGAAATCTGTGCATCCTACACGCCGATCATGGAATCTTTTTCTATCGATGAGGTTTTTCTGGATATGACAGGAATGTCATTGCTTTATCCGGATCCGATCGCGGCTGCTCATGAAATCAAAGACAGGATACACAGAGAACTGGGATTTACTGTAAATGTGGGAATTTCCACAAATAAATTACTGGCCAAAATGGCCTCTGATTTTGAAAAGCCAGACAGGGTCCATACTTTATTTCCGGAGGAGATTGAGTCCAGGATGTGGCCGCTTCCGGTAAGAAATCTGCTTTTTCTTGGAAAAGCTTCCGAGAAGAAACTGAACGAAGTCGGAATCCGCACGATTGGAGATCTGGCACATGCACGAGAAACAGATATTCAGGCGTTACTGGGCAATAAAAACGGACATCAGCTTTACCAGTATGCTCTTGGAATCGATGATTCACCGGTCAAAGAACAGGCCGATGAGGCGAAAGGATTCAGCGCGGAGACAACATTCAATGAAGATATTATCTCATTGGAACAGGTGTTTCCGATTCTTCTGGAGCAGTGTGATATTGTAACAACAAGAATGCGCAGACAGCAGAAAAAATGTCTGTCTGTAGCTGTTACTTTCCGTACATTGGACTTCAAAAAGAGATCACATCAGGCTACCTTTCAGAATGCAACCGATGTGACAGATGAAATCTACAGACAGGCAAAAAAATTATTCAGAGAGTTCTGGAAGGGCGAACCACTCAGGCTGATAGGAGTAACACTGACGAATCTTTCCGATGACGAATATGAGCAGCTATCGTTGTTCGAAAATACGGAAAATAAAGAACGTCACAGAAAATTAGATGCAGCACTGGACAGTATCCGCCAGAAGTACGGCAATGACAAAATTACTCGGGCGAGCATTATGAACAGCAATTCAGGTATTGCACGAAAAGCCCGTGCACAGATGCAGAATGAACTCGAAGTAAGACATAGAAAACAGGCAGAGAAAGGCAAAGATAATGGAAATATTTGATATCATAGATGAAAACGGAAATCCCACAGGCAAAACAGTAACCCGCGAAAAAGCCCATACAGATGGAATTCCACACAGAACAGCCCATATCTGGATCATCCGTAAAAAAGACGGCAGAGTACAGGTTTTGCTTCAGAAACGTTCCATGAATAAAGATTCCTTCCCAGGTAAATTTGATACCTCATCTGCGGGGCATATACAGGCCGGTGATGAGCCGCAGGAATCTGCAATCCGTGAACTGCATGAGGAACTGGGAATCCAGGCTTCACCGGATCAGTTGGAATTTGCGGGAACTTTTCCAATCTCCTTCGAAAAAGAATTTCATGGAAAAATGTTTCGCGATGAAGAAATTGCATTTGTATATATCTATGATCAGCCGGTAGATATCAGCAAGCTGGTTTTGCAGAAAGAAGAAGTAGAAGTCGTGGAATGGTTTGACTTCGAAGAAACCTGTGAAGAATGCAGGAAGAACAGAGACAAATTCTGCGTACCGGGTGGTGGATTTGAGGTGGTGAAGAAATATCTGGAGAGGCAGAATCAGCAGATAAAAGAATAACTTTATGGTCAGAATGATTTTATAAGGCAATTTGTGGATAAACCTCAAGAAGTCTTTCTCTCATGTTAATTTTTGGGTTACTTTTTCAGGGTTTTATGTTAGACTGTCAATGTATATTAAAAAAGAGTGGAGGGAAACTCGAGTATGAGCAAAAAACAAGGAGAAGGTTTGAAATCATTCAACAAGGGATTTCAGGTGCCGGATACCTACATTATTATCTTTTTTGTAGTTGTTATCGCGGCAGTTATGACATTCCTTGTGCCGAAGGGCTACTACGAAACACAGGATGTTTCGTACATGATCAACGGGGTTGAGAAGACCCGTACCGTAATCAAAGACGGAAGTTTTCAGTATCTGAAGGATGATGCGGGAAATGTAGTGACTGAAGGTGTTGCACTTTTCAGTGGAGATGGCGGAACAGGATTTTTCAATTACATGTACAATGGAATTGTAAACAGTTCTGCTATTGAGATCATTGCATTTCTTATGATTGTTGGTGGTGCGTTTGGTATTATGATCCGTACAGGTGCGATCGAAGCAGGTCTGATCGGACTGATACGTAAGGCAAAGGGAGCAGAAAAACTGCTGATTCCAGTACTTTTTGTACTGTTTTCTCTTGGCGGTGCTGTATTTGGAATGGGAGAGGAAGCACTTCCATTTACTATGATTCTTTGTCCGCTGTTTGTCGCAGTTGGATATGATACGGTCATTGCAGTTCTGGTTACTTACGTTGCAACACAGATTGGTTTTGGTTCATCCTGGATGAATCCATTTTCTGTAGGTATTGCACAGGGTATTGCAGGTATTGATGTATTTTCCGGTGCAGGCTTCCGTATGGTGATGTGGGTTGTTTTCACAGGACTTGGCTGCGGAATGACAATCTTTTATGCAGCCAAAGTAAAAAAGAATCCGAAAATTTCTGTTGCGTATGAATCTGATCAGTACTTCCGTGATCAGAACGAAAAAACTGGTATTGATGAGGGCCATTCTTTTGGTATCGGACATATCCTGGTTCTTCTGACACTGGCTGCTACGGTAATCTGGGTAATCTGGGGCGTTATGACCCAGGGTTATTATATGCCTGAAATTGCCACACAGTTCTTTATTATGGGAATCGTTTCCGGTGTGATCGGAGTCATCTTTAAATTAAATGACATGAGGATGAATGACATTGCAAGTTCCTTTAAAGACGGTGCAAAAGACCTGATCGGTGCGGCTCTTGTTGTTGCTATGGCACAGGGTATCATGCAGGTTCTCGGCGGTTCTGATCCGACAACACCAACTGTTATCAATACGATCATGTATAATATTTCCAATGCACTGGCAGGTGTTTCCGGAGCAGTTGCAGCAGTACTTATGTATCTGTTCCAGTCTGTATTTAACTTCTTCGTTGTTTCCGGAACAGGACAGGCTGCTATCACAATGCCGATCATGGCACCGCTGTCTGACCTGTTAGGCGTTACACGTCAGACTTCCGTACTTGCATTCCAGCTCGGTGATGCATTTACAAACCTGATCGTTCCGACATCAGGATGTCTGATCGGTTCCCTGGCAATTGCAAAGATTGAATGGTCCAACTGGATCAAATTTATGTGGAAATTCCTTGGTGTATTGATGATTGGTGCTGTTATAACAATACTGATCGCTGTTGCAATCGGATTTTAATTGAGAGTGAGATTATGATGAAACTAATTCAGAATATTGATGTATATGCTCCGCAGCATCTGGGAACAAAGGATGTACTTGTGATCAATGACAAAATCGTAAAAATTGCAGATGCAGGTACGATACTGGCAGAGGGATTTCTTGCTGACGCAGAGGTGATCGACGGAAGTAATCTGCTTTTGACACCAGGGTTTATTGACAGTCACGTTCATGTACTTGGAGGTGGTGGAGAAGGTGGATTCGCAAATCGTACTCCGGAAGCAACTCTTGAAGGGCTTACGAAATTTGGCGTAACAACAGTTGTTGGTTGTCTGGGTACAGATGGAATCGGCCGGGATATGTGTGCTCTTGTCGCAAAGACAAAGGGATTGAATGAACAGGGAATGTCAGCTTACTGCTATACAGGAAGCTATCAGATTCCGGTTCACACACTGACAGACAGCATAACGAAGGATATCATGATGATCCAGGAAATCATCGGAACAGGAGAAATCGCTATTTCGGATCATCGTTCTTCACAGCCGACATTTGAGGAATTTACACGTGTAGTTGCAGATACGCGGCTTGGTGGTGTCCTTTCCGGGAAAGCCGGTATAGTAAATGTTCATCTCGGTGACAGCAGGAGATGTATGGATCTTATTGATCGTGTGATCGATGAGACAGAAATACCGGCATCCCAGTTTCTTCCGACACATATCAATCGAAATGAAATGCTTTTCTGTAAGGCAATCGAGTATGCGTTGAAGGGTGGAGCAGTCGACTTTACCGGGAACGAGGATATTGATTACTGGGAGACAATCTGTGATGAGGTGCGTGTATGCAAGGGCATGAAGCGTATGCTGGAGGCCGGCGTTGATCCAAAACGAATGACGATTTCTTCTGATGGACAGGGAAGTCTGCCAATGTACAGTAAAGATGGAGAATTCCTTGGAATGGGAGTGGGTCAATCCAGCTGTCTTCTGAAGGAAGTAAAAGAATGTGTATTTAAGGCAGAAATTCCACTGGAAATCGCACTTTCCACGATCACATCAAATCCGGCAGAAATCCTTCATCTCAATGGCAAAGGTAAAATTGAGGAAGGATACGATGCGGATCTGTGTATTCTGGACCAGAGCCTGCAGCTTGTTGAGGTAATAGCCAGAGGAAAAACAGTATATACAAAGTAAATTAAGAGTCATAATTAAAATATCCGGTGCGGAACATATACGTTCTGAACCGGATATTTTTTTAGAAATTAGTCCGTAATATTCCAATAAAGGTAGATTAAATCTATTCCTTTCTTTTTTTCTTAAGCTTGCGGTAAGTTCCAGCAGTCATGCCGCAGGATTTACGAAAACTCTGGGACAGATAACTCTGGGAAGAGAATCCTACAAGATGTGCAATGTCTGAAATTCCGTAATCGGTATTTTCCAGGAGTTCTTTACACACGTCAATTCGTTTTCGACTCAGATAATTCATGGGAGAGATTCCGTAATATTTTGTGAATTCATGACTTAGATAGTACTTGTTCAGATGACTGAGTGCAGACAGATGATCAAGGGTAATATTTTCACTATAATTAGAATCAAGATAACGTTTGATATAAGCACATTCCTTACTGGGGTGTTGTGCGGTGATCAGTTCAAAAGGAGAATCTGTAATTCGCTGAAGCTGCAGAATCAGAATGTGCAGCAGGTAGTTGCAGATTTTTTCGTATCCCTCGGACTGCTTATCCAGTTCCTGAAACAGGGAGTTAAAGTAAAAAAGCAGATCTGCCTCTTTTTTTCTGCAGTTGAAAATACGATATTCTTTCTGATCATTAAAAGAGAAGCATACCCCTTCTACTCCTACGGTGAAATAGCTGAGAGGCGGTGTCCCTTTGGAAATCTCCGTGTGGTTGATGTGGGGATTGACAATGATTAGATCATCTTTGGAAATAGGATAGATCTTGTCCTCAAGCAGAAATTCACCTCGTCCATCCCGTACATAAAACAATTCAGTAAATGCATGAGAATGGGGAATGCTTGGCCAGTCGCCTTCGTAGCGGGAAGAAGATGCATTCAGAAGTGTGACATCCTGTGAATCGGTATCCTCAGGGCTGAAACGAAGAGAGTGTGAACTCATAAAAGGTTTCTCCTTTCATCAAAAAACTTATGCTGATTGCCCGGATTTATCAGTTTGTTGTGATCGTTGACAATTTAGTAATTTTGTTCGAAATAAAAATACAAATAAAAATATAATGATAATAACATATTTCGTGTTCAGATGAAAAAATGAGGTAAATGCACAAAAAATATAAAAAGATAAAATTATAATAGGCTATTATGGCTAAAAATAGATTGCTTATAAAAATAATAATAACGTTTTTGGATATAATATCATAATCTTGTTCGGAGAGCAAGATTTCTAAAAAACAAAGCAAAAAGTGAATTGAAAAAGGAAGGTAAAGAACGTATTCTATAAACAGTGAAAAGAAACAGAAAGTTCTACTTAATTTTCCAGGAGGAGATAAAATGAAAAAAGGTCGTGTAACAATACCAACTAATTTAGATGTAGTACCGCAGACACTGGAAATGCTCGATGAGTGGGGAGCGGACGCGATCCGCGACTGTGATGGAACAGAGTTTCCACAGGAATTAAAAGAAACTGGTGCCAAGATATATGCAACTTATTATACAACCCGTAAGGATAATGCCTGGGCAAAGGCAAATCCGGAGGAAATCCAGCAGATGTATATCATGACATCTTTCCATACAGCTACATCGGATAAACTGGAGATCCATCTGATGGATCATCTGTATCCGGATATGCTGGCAGTAAATACGAGAGACGATATTTACAGATGGTGGGAAGTTATGGATCGAACCACCGGAGAAGCAGTGCCGACAACTCAGTGGAGCTATGTCGAAGAAACAGGTAATGTAGTACTCAGAGCTGCAAAGCCATTTCATGAATATACGGTAAGTTTCCTGGCATATATTATGTGGGATCCGGTACATATGTACAATGCAGTAGTAAATGAATGGAAGGATGTGGAACCACAGATCACATTTGATGTGCGTCAGCCGAAAACAAGAGCATATTCTATGGAGCGTCTGCGCAGATTTCTGGACACACATGAGTATGTAGATGTCGTACGATTTACTACTTTTTTCCATCAGTTTACCCTTATATTTGATGAACTGGCAAGAGAAAAATATGTAGACTGGTTTGGATATTCTGCATCTGTAAGCCCATATATCCTGGAGCAGTTTGAGAAAGAAGTGGGTTATCCTTTCAGACCGGAATATATCATTGATCAGGGATATATGAACAATACATACAGAATTCCATCAGCAGAATTCAAAGATTTCCAGGCATTCCAGAGACGGGAAGTAGCGAAGCTTGCCAAAGAAATGGTAGACATTGTTCACGAGTACGGAAAAGAAGCAATGATGTTCATGGGAGATCATTGGATCGGTATGGAACCTTTCATGGATGAATTTGCATCTATCGGACTGGATGCAGTAGTAGGAAGTGTTGGAAACGGTGCAACCTTACGTCTGTTCAGCGATATTAAGAATGTGAAATATACAGAAGGAAGATTTCTTCCGTATTTCTTCCCGGATACTTTCCATGAAGGGGGAGATCCTGTAAAAGAGGCAAAAGTAAACTGGGTAACCGCAAGAAGAGCAATTCTGAGAAGCCCGATCCAGAGAATCGGCTACGGTGGATATTTGAAGCTCGCACTGGAATTTCCGGATTTTGTACAGTATATCAAGGAAGTTTGTGATGAATTCCGTACCTTATATGACAACATTCAGGGAACAACTCCTTATTGCGTGAAGAGAGTAGCGGTTTTGAACTGCTGGGGAAAAATGCGCTCCTGGGGAAATCATATGGTGCATCATGCGATCTATTATAAGCAGAATTATTCTTATTTCGGAATTATAGAAGCATTGAGCGGGGCACCGTTTGAAGTATCCTTTATCAACTTTGATGATATCCGTGAGAACAGAGATCTGCTGAAGAATTTTGATGTTATCATCAATGTCGGAGATGCAGATACCGCACAGTCAGGTGGTGAAAACTGGATCGATGAAACGGTCATCACTGCGGTCAGAGAATTTGTATATAATGGCGGAGGTTTTATTGGAGTAGGTGAACCGGCAGCTCATCAGTGGCAGGGTAAATTCTTCCAGTTGGATGATATCCTTGGTGTGGAAGAAGAGCGAGGATTTAATCTTAATACGGATAAATATAACTGGGAAGAACACAGAGAACATTTTATCCTGCAGGATACTGACGGAGATGTTGACTTCGGCGAAGGCAAGAAGAACATCTATGCATTGCCGGAAACAGACATTCTGATCCAGAAAGATCAGGAAGTGCAGATGGCTGTGAAGAGTTTTGGAAAAGGAAGAGGCGTATATATCAGCGGCCTTCCATACAGCTTCAAAAACAGCCGTGTACTCTATCGTGCGGTTCTCTGGTCTGCGTCTGCTGAGAAAGAACTTCATTGCTGGTACTCCACGAACTATAATGTGGAAGTACATGCTTATGTGAAGAATGGTAAGTACTGTGTGGTTAATAATACTTATGAGCCACAGGATACGACTGTTTACAGAGGTGACGGAAGTAGTTTTGAACTTCATCTGGAAGCAAATGAAATTAAGTGGTATCAGATCTAAAAGAAAAATCAAATATATAATAAGAAAAAGATGGTTATCATTAGCCATCTTTTTTCTTTGGGTAAAAAAATGAAAATATACAAAGTTTATGTGTTTTCTGGTACAATTAAAATAAAAATGATGGAGAAAGAGATGGGGAAAATAATGCAGGCTTACACATATGTTTCAGAAGGAAAATTTGAATTAAGAGAAAAACCAAAACCAGTGCTTATGCATGAAAGAGATGCAATCGTAAAAGTAACACTTGCCAGTATCTGCTCAAGTGATCTGCACATCAAACATGGGAGTGTTCCTCGTGCGGTTCCGGGTATAACAGTTGGACATGAGATGGTAGGAATCGTGGAGTCAGTTGGCAGTGCTGTAACTAAAGTAAGACCGGGAGATCGAGTGACGGTAAATGTAGAAACTTTTTGTGGAGAATGTTTTTTCTGTAAAAAAGGCTATGTAAATAACTGCACAGATAAGAATGGTGGCTGGGCGCTGGGCTGTCGTATTGATGGGGGACAGGCGGAATATGTGCGAGTGCCTTTTGCAGATCAGGGGCTGAATAAGATCCCGGAAGAGGTTACGGATAGACAGGCGTTGCTGGTAGGGGATGTTCTCGCTACCGGCTACTGGGCTGCACGTATTTCTGAGATCACAGAGGAAGATACGGTACTGGTTATCGGCGCAGGTCCTACAGGTATCTGTACCTTGCTTTGTGTTATGCTGAAGAATCCGAAGCGTATTATTGTATGTGAAAAGGATGAAAACCGTATCTGTTTTATTAGGGAACATTATCCGGAGATTCTTACAGTTTCTCCGGAAAAATGCGAGGAGTTTGTTCGGGATAACAGTGATCATGGAGGAGCAGATGTGGTTCTTGAAGTTGCGGGTGCAGAATCCACATTTCGTCTGGCCTGGGAATGTGCAAGACCAAATGCGGTCGTAACAGTGGTTGCACTTTATGATAAAGCACAGACCTTACCTCTTCCGGAAATGTATGGCAAGAATCTTACATTCAAAACAGGCGGCGTGGATGGATGCGACTGCGAAGAAACATTAAAGCTGATCGCAGAAGGCAGAATCAATACAGAACCACTGATCACACATACCTATCCACTCAGCAGAATTGAAGAGGGATATGATCTTTTTGAAAATAAGAGAGATGGTGTGATCAAAGTGGCAGTGGAATGCTGATAAAGAAGCATGTAAAGGAGAAAAAATCTGAAATGAATGAAATTATAGAGAGTTTATATCGCAGAAAGTCAGTGAGGGTATATGAAGACAGAGCAATCCCGGAAGAAATGAAGGATATGATACTGGAAGCTGCAATGCAGGCTCCGACAGCAGGATGTCAGCAGTTATATACAATTCTGGATATTATAGATCAGGAGTTAAAAGAAGCACTGGCAGAAAGCTGTGATCATCAGCCGTTTATCGCAAACGCACAGATGGTTCTGGTATTTTGTGCAGATTGTAAGAAATGGTACGATGCTTATCGGGAAGCTGGCTGTGAACCGAGAAAGCCAGGTGTGGGTGATCTGATGCTTGCAGTGACGGATACTGCCATTGCAGCACAGAATGCTGTGGTGGCGGCAGAAAGTCTTGGGATTGGTTCGTGTTATATCGGTGATATTATGGAAAATTGCGAAGAACAGAGGAGACTTTTGCAGCTTCCCGAATATGTATTTCCGGCAGTCATGCTGGTATTTGGCTGGCCGACTGAGCAGCAGGTACGGCGGCAGAAGCCGGAACGATGCGAGCGGAAACATATCGTGCACGAAAACGGATACCGCAGTATGGATGGAGATGAACTGAGGGAAATGTTTGCGTATAAGCATAAAAATCATACCTATGAGGAATGGTGCAGTGCATTCTGCAAACGCAAGTATAATTCCGACTTTTCAAAAGAAATGAGCAGATCGGCAGCAGAATATCTGGATCAGTTTGAAAAATAAAAAGTGCTCTGAATTCTTTGCGTATAGAAAAAATGAATAACTCCAGGCAATAAGCAAGTTATGAAATAAATAAAATAGTAATAATTACTAATATTATATTGACATCTATTTCAAATAGATATATAATCTTATCAGACAATAACTTATAACAAAAGCAAACTTAGCGTCAGCTATAGAAGACAGAAATTACAAATATTCTATGTATAAATTTTGTAAAGATAGTAAAGGAGGAACTTATAATGAAATATGTATGCGATGTTTGTGGTTGGGAATATGATGAAGAAGAAGGATATCCGGAAGGTGGTATTGCACCAGGAACAAAATGGGAAGATGTTCCGGATGATTTCGAATGTCCATTATGCTCTGTTGGAAAGGATCAGTTCTCAAAAGTTGAAGACTGAAAATTCAGCATATTTATAAGGTCAAGGATGCCTCATTGGGAAACCAGTGGGGCATTTCATTTTTGGTAAAATAGCTAGAGGACACTTGATTAATTTTGGGGGATTTGATACATTGACTTTATCAATACAAACAGATTCTGTACTTTGAAGGGATGATGGGGATATAAAATAATGGTCACAGATTTTACAAAAGAGCATCCTGACCGAACATTATGGAAATTCTGGCTTCCAATGATGTTCAGCGTGATGTTTCAGCAAATATACAATATTGCGGACAGTATGATCGCAGGAAAATTTGCCGGGGAGGATGCACTGGCGGCAGTAGGAGCATCCTATCCGATCACAGTTATTTTTATGCCTTTGCAGTGGGAATGAACCTTGGCGCATCGGTAATAGTATCCAGATTATTTGGTGCAGGTGATCGAAAAGGTGTGAAGCGTGCGGTAACGACGGCATTTGCTTCGTCACTGGGACTTGCAGCAGTACTTACTGTCTGGGGATATTTTTTCTGTAGAAATATGATGGAATGGATACATACCCCGCAGAATATTATGGCAGATGGAGTTCTGTATCTGAAAATCTATGTGTTCGGACTGATTTTCTTAATGCTTTATAATGTATGCACTGGTGTGTTTACAGCACTGGGGGATTCCAAAACGCCATTATATTTTTTGCTGGGATCATCAGCCGGCAACATTGTTCTGGATCTGATATTTGTGGCTCAGTTTCACTGGGGTGTCAGTGGTGTTGCCTGGGCTACTTTCATTGCACAGGGAATTTCAGCGGTGCTTGCACTGCTTACATTGTTTTCCAGAATTAAGGCTTTTGCGGGAGAAGAAAAACAGCCTTTTTTTGACAGCCAATATTTTAAACAGATATTTGCAATCGCAGTACCAAGTATCATGCAGCAGAGTGTCCTGAGTGTCGGAAATCTTTTTATTCAGGATATTGTAAATCGCTATGGATCGGCAGTTGTTGCAGGATATTCAGGTGCTATTAAGCTGAATACTTTTGCCATAAATATTTTTATGACGCTGGGATCGTGCCTTTCAAGCTATACCGCCCAGAATATCGGAGCAGATAAATCGGAAAGAATCCCACTGGGATTTCGAACCGGCCTAAAACTCTCCGCGATTGCTGCTGTCCCATTTGTGGTTCTATATGCGGTTTTTGGCAGACTGATGATGGGGCTGTTTCTAAATGCAGAAAGTGAAGAGGCAATCAGTGCTGGAATGGAATTTCTTCGGATTGTTGCACCCTGGTATCTTATGATCGTGGTAAAACTGATGACAGATGGAATTATCAGAGGTGCCGGTGCAATGACATATTTTGTAGCTGCAACAGTTCCTGATCTGATCATCAGAATTTTATTTGCATTGATGTTCAGCAAAAATTATGGAAGCACCGGAATCTGGATGGCATGGCCGTTTGGCTGGATTGCCGCTACAGTACTGACGCTGATTTTTTATAAAAAAGTCAGAAAGCAGTTGGAATAATTCTGCACAATCTATAACTGTTTCATGATAAAACGATAATCAGTAGGTGCCATTTGAAAATTAGTATAAAAAACCTGGTTAAAATACTTGGTAGAAGTATAGCCTACTTTTTCTGAAATATCAGATACTTTCATGGTAGTATGGGCAAGAAGATCCTTAGCGGCTTCCATTCGGCGTTCTGTGAGAAGTTGTGAAAAGCCCATGGAAAGTTCTTTCTTGAGTAATCGGGAAATATAGGAGCTATTACGGTTTATAAATTCTGCGGCATCATTTAATCCAATTTGTTTTTCGTAGTTTTTATGTATGTATTCTATAACAGCATTGACGATTATCCCTGTGTTTCGTGTGGTGACACTGGACAGCTCCTGAATGATGTTTTTAATACAGTTGGAAAAAACAGTTCTGCTGTGTTCGCTGCAAGGTTGTTCCATACAATAGCGTGTGATCGGAGTAGTAAGGTAATTACTATCTTTAGAGTCATCCAGGAAATTTTTAAGCTGGATATGGAGGTTTAATTCTACTAGTTTGATAGCATCCTGCTGATTGAGCAGATTTTCATTCTGTATCAGTGAAAAAAAAGCATCTCCGATTTCCAGCGCATCACAAAGATTACGTGTCTGGATGGCATTGATCAGATTGGAAATGATCTCGTTAATCTCAATAATACTGGAATTGTAATCATTTATTTCTGCAAAAAATAAAATGCTGTCGTCTAGTGAAACAATATTGGAAGCTTTATAGGAAAAGCAATACTGTATCTGTTTATTGAGCTTTGGAAACTGTTGAATAGAATTGCCAAGTTCGCTGATTCCGATTGTGATAGAAGAAAAAAGTTTTTCCCTGGTATAGCAGACAAGTGAATGGGCCAGACTTTTGGCTTCAGCAATAGGATCAGCAGATGTAACAGGCATGAGAATATATACAATGTTTCCAATATAACAGGATGCAATACCCTCATAATCTTTATTGATCTTCTTAGACAGAGAATAAGAAATATAGTATTCCTGATTCTGGAGGATGTTCATCCTGTTCGTAGTGTTACACTTAACCCCAATTAAATAAAATAGATCCGGGTTTAGACCAAGTGAGAGACATTGTCGGAGCTGTTCTGGTGAAAAACTGGTAACAGGATTAATCAGCAAAGTTTCTATAAACTGTTTTTTCAAAAGACTTTGATTTTCCTTAAAAAATTTGGAAAGCATTTTTTTCTGCTTTTCCATATTTTCCTGTTCCTGAATTGCATTTATGGCTTTCTTTAGACAGGAAAGAAATACCTCACTGTTCAGTGGCTTGAGAAGGTAATCAAAAGCATCATATTTCAAAGCTGCCTGTGCATAAGAAAATTCAGAGTATCCGGAGACAAAGATGACCAGCAGTTTTAGCTGTGATTCGGATATTTTCTGAAGAAGACTAATTCCGTTTTCACAGGGCATTTGAATGTCCGAAAACAGAATATCTGGATTCTCTGTCTGAATGATGGTCCAGGCATCTGCTGTATTAGAAGCTGTCAGGATGGTATGGGATTTAAAGTCAGACTGCCGGATTATATTTTCCATGGTCTGAAGTGCAATTGATTCATCGTCAACAAGTAATATTTTCATTTCAAATTTCCTGCTTTCTCAATTGGTTTTTCTACTAGTTTCAAAGGAAGGCGGACTATGATACATGCTCCGCTGTTTTCATTATTCTGTAGGATCAGTCCATGATCTTCGCCGTAATAGAGCTTTAGTCGTTTATCAATATTGTAAATGCCATAAGAGGTGGCTGGCTTTTGCTGAAAACTTTTGGAAAAATCTTCAAGAAATTCCCGGGAAAAACCTAGACCGTTATCTTTTACACAAATCTGAAGGTTGGTACCATCGGTACTTCCAAGAATGGCAATGATACCTTTGTCAGAGATTTTTGATGTTCCGTGGATCACTGCATTTTCGATTAGAGGCTGGATGATCAGTTTGGGAATATAGTAATGGTATAGTGATTTGGGAATATCAATTAAAATGGACAGATTATCTCCGAAACGGAGCTTCTGTATATAGGTATATTCTTTTACATAATACAAAGCCTCTTCTATGGTGCTGAATGGCTTGCCTTTCAGGGACATGCGTTCAATATCTGCAAGTGCAGTCAGAGCATGATGACATTCTTCTTTTCTATTCATATCTACCAGGCCGGAAATACAATTTAAAGTATTGTAAAGAAAGTGAGGATTGATCTGTGCCTGGAGGCTCTCAATTTCAATGTTTTTTGTAAGAATTTCCTGTTCATGGATCTTTTCAGATAATGCATGGATACGTGAAAGAGTCTGATTGTATACATTGGATAACTGGGAAAATTCAATGGAACTCTCCATATGGATAAATGCATCATTATTGATCGCTTTTGTTTTATTCAGTTTTTCCATAAAATAGTCAAATTCATCTGCTATGCTCCGGGAGATAAAGCGTGTTGCTCCGATGATTGCAATCAGAGCAAGAATAGAGGGGAAAAGCAACAGGATTACAAACATCCGGGCATTTTTATAAACTAATGACTGATTAGTTATCAGCAATAATTGCAGATTATTTATGCTGGTGGAAAAAGAAGATGCTGTATATTTATACGTCTGTGTATTCAGACGTTTATTTTCTACGAGCTCAAAAATGTTCTGTTCTGAAAGTTCAGTAGTATTTCTAAAAATATGATGATTATTATCAATTAAAACAAATTGGTACACGTTACTATTAAGGGAAAAGATTTTGTCAAAAACAGTAGCCTTGGGTTCTACGATTAGTGTACCAAGACGATTCTTTCCTGTAGTTTCAGTTTTTCCAGTCCATTGATAAATATTTCTACATATGTACAATTTATCTGAATCATCAGTACTCCCAAAGAGAAAAGGTAATCCGTGAAAATCATCACCTTTTTTCAGAATCTCTGTAATGTAAGTGGGAGAAAGATCGGATACCAACTGTGATGAGTAGTTGGTTGTTGAAATCAGCTTTCCGTTGTTAGTGATAAAAAATACATTATCTGAATAGTTCATGCTTAAAGAAGGATAATAGGGAGCATCGTTTAATAAAAGCTGTTGGAATTCCAGCCCATCATCCTGTGTTATATTTATAAGATTGTTCTGTGTTGCATTTTTATAGAAAAAGATACTGGAATCGGAGGTAAACTGAGAAAAATAGGATTCCAGTGATGTGAGCGCCGTATTAGAGTAGGCTGTTTGTTCATGTTCGGAGGATTCCTTCACAGAATGAAAATAAAATATGGTATCAATTGCTCCGATGGAAAGAAATGTGATTAGTAAGATAGGAATCACATAACGTGTGTATTTGATTCGAATACTGATGGGGCGAGTTATTTTTTGTTTCATACAAACCTCTTTCTTATAAATGTATCAAATTATTCTGCTTTTTTATTATAACATATGAGATTCGGAAAAAAAGAGGTGGTAAAAAATTTGGTATAGGATGTCATTATTCTGGAATCGAAAAATACTATAAATGAGAATATAATAAAGACATCAAAGAACAGGAGGTTTTTATTTATGAGAAAGAGAGTAATCAGTACCTTGTTGGCAATGGCAACAACAGCAGGTTTATTTGCCGGAAATGTATCTGCAGTGTACGCAGAAGGAAAGTCATCCGGAGATTATGAATATCAAGAGCTTGAGGATGCCGAGATTACATATTATAATTATTCTGTAGAAGGAAAAGAACTGTATGAGAAGGAAATCGCTGCTTACAATGAAGTTCATCCGAACGTGAAAATTAATCTTGAACTTGTTGGCGGCGGTACAGACTGGCGTTCTACATTAAAGGCTGAAATTTCAAGTGGTCAGGCACCGGATCTTGTGGTTATGGAAGGTGCATCAGATTTTGATACATTTGGCGATATGATTGAAGATCTTAGTGACCAGCCATGGGTGGAGCATATATATGAAAACAATGTCAGTGACTGTAAAGTTGGGGATGCAATAGTTGGTGCACCATCAGGTGTAGTGTGCTATGGTCTGCTGTATAACAAAGCTGTTTTTGAGGCTTGTGGCATTGATGGTTCTACATTAAAGAGTTACGATGATATTGATGCAGCTTTTGGCAAAGTTCAGGATGCTATTGATGCAGGAGAACTTGCAGATCAGTTCCCAGATCTTGAAGCGGTTGTTTCACTTCCGGCGGCAGAATCATGGGTACTTGCAAATCATGGTGCAAATCCGGCAATTCAGGCAGAGTTTGGAACTGCATTTGAAACTTACGAAGCGAAGTCTCTTGACTTTAAATATGCAGATGCATTAAAGGACTATATTGATCTGATGGTAAAATATTCTCCTGATGCAGACAAACCAGAAGCATTGGTTGGAGTTGATTATGATAGTGCAATGGGCGGTTCCTTCTGTATTGGAAAAACAGCTGTTATTCAGATGGGACAGTGGGTTGCTCCTGTAATCGATGAAATTGATCCGGAGCTTCGTGAGAACATTGGCGTTCTTCCAATGCCTTTAAAGGGAGTGGACGAAGATAATATCTGTTATGGTATTGCTTCCTATTTTGTTGTCAACAAGAATTCAGATGATGCAAAAAAAGCTGCTGCAAAAGATTTTGTAAATTGGCTGCTTATGTCTGATGAAGGAAAAGCATTAATTACTTCTAATATCAGTCTTCCATTTGATAATTTTGCAGATTTTCCATCTGAAAACGTAATCAGTCTTGCATGTGAACCATATGCAAAAGAAGGAAATACTTTCTCATTAGTATTTGGTGGTTATCCAGATGGTTGGTCTGATTTATTAGGCGCTGGAATCCAGAGCTATATTGCCGGGGAAAAAGAGTGGGATGCTGTTGTTGAAGAAGCAAAAGCAAACTGGGCAGAAATGAGATAAAGAAAAGTTTCAGGACAGCCGGAAAACACTCTGGCTGTCCTTTTATGGAGGAAATGATATGCGTAAATCGAAAAAAATATTCTGGCTTTTTCTTGCTCCCTGTTTGATTACTTTTTGTATTGCTGTTGTAATTCCTACAATAACAGGTATTTATTATTCTTTTACAGACTGGGACGGACTCCATTCAAATTGTGATTTTGTTTTTCTGGACAATTACATCAGTGCATTTCATGATATTTACTTTCAAAATGCTTTTGTTTTTACTTTTAAATTTGTAATTATAACAGTGATAGCGGTAAATGCGGTTGCATTTGCAACTGCTATGTTGGTAACTCAGAATATAAAGGGAAAAAATTTATTTAGAAGTATTTTCTTTATGCCTAATCTGGTAGGTGGTGTGCTGGTAGGATTTGCATGGCAGTTTATTTTTTGTGATGTATTTGACAGTATTGGAGAGCTTCTTGGAATTAACTGGCTTTGTGATTGGCTTTCTACTAAGTCTACAGGTTTTTGGGGTTTGGTTATTCTTGTTGTATGGCAGATGAGCGGATATATGATGCTGATCTACATTGCACAGATACAGAATATTCCGGAAAATTTGTTGGAGTCTGCGAGAATTGATGGTGCAAGTTCTTTTCAGTGTTTCTGGAAAATTAAGCTTCCATTGATGATGCCTGCTTTTACTATTGGACTTTTCCTTACTCTTACAAATTGTTTCAAACTGTATGACCAGAATCTGACTTTAACTGGAGGTGGCCCGGCGAAATCTACAGAAATGCTTACTATGGATATTTGTAATACAGCATTTTCAAGAAACATGTATGGAATGGCACAGGCAAAAGGAATTATCTTCCTTGTTGTAGTTGCACTTATTACAGTAAGCCAGCTGATGTTTACCAAATCTAAGGAGGTGGAGATGTAATGCAGAGGAAAAAAATAATCTCTAAAACAGTGATTATCTTGTGTTGTATTATACTGGCAGCATTTTTTATCTTCCCGATTTTATTATTGTTTATTAACTCATTTAAATCTTTAAAAGAAATTTATATTAGTGTTCTCCAGCTTCCTAAGACACTGAATTTGGACAATTATATTTCAGCGTTCAAAGAACTGGATTACCTGAATGCCATCAAAAATTCCCTGATCATAACCTGTACGGTAACGGTTGCAAACGTGATCTGCTGTTCTATGGCAGCGTGGGTACTGGTACGATATAAGACAAAAACAAGCAAACTGATATTTACCATTTTTTCTGTTGCAGTGCTTGTTCCATTTCAGTGTGTTATGCTTCCATTACTGGCAGAAATGGGAAAATTAAATATGATTAATATGCCAGGACTGATGCTTGTAAATCTTGGATTTGGTTCTTCTATGTCGATCATTTTGTTCCATGGATTTATGAAAAATGTTCCGGTAGAGTTAGAAGAGGCTGCGTCAATTGATGGTGCCAGCCAGCCAAGAATATTCTTTACAATTGTGTTGCCCCTGATTAAGGGAATTGCAGTAACCGTTGCAATCTTGAATGTTATGTCTCTTTGGAATGATTATTTACTCCCATCGTTGACAATCAACCGAAGTGGAACGCAAACTCTTCCTCTTCGGACTTATCTGTTCTTTGGTGCTTACACAAAGAAATGGAATCTTGGTTCTGCGGCGCTTGTTATGGCAATTATTCCGGTAATTATTTTTTATGTTCTTTGTCAGAAGCACATTATTAAAGGTGTAACTGAGGGAGCGGTGAAAGGTTAAGTTTTACTGGCTGTGATGAATAGTGACGGTTAATACGGAAAAAGGAGATAGAAAATATGTGTTGGACTGTAAATGAAATAAAAAAAGGTGTTTGGCATGTTGATGAGAGTGGATTGAATGCCATGTATGTAGTAAAGGGTAGTAAAATGTCTGCAGTAATTGATGCAGGAACTGGAATCGGTGATTTTAAGGGGCTGGTAGAGTCTTTGGTAGACAATCCCTATGTTGTGCTGATTACTCATGGACATGTAGACCATGCTGGCGGATGTGGTCAGTTTATAGAGGCTTATATTAATGAAAGAGATTATCAGGCTGCGCTGAATATAAAGGTAGAAGATCGAGAAAGATATTTAAAGAATATGGAAAGTGCCGGTGCTGTTGCACCTGGAAGCTTGAGTATTGCGGAAGAACTAAAAAATGATAAGAAACCAGAGTTTCGTTTTATGAAAGAAGGAGACATTTTTGACCTTGGAGATAAAAAGCTGGTTATATATGAGATGACAGGACATACGGCTGGATCTGTATGTATTCTGGATGAAGAGGATAGAATTTTGTTTTCCGGTGACAGTGTAAATGATTTGGAACTGATCTGTGCTCCGGCCAAGGATCGAGAGGCTTTACTGAAGGAATGGTATGAAGCTGGAAAAAGAATTTTTGCAAGAAAAGATTCATTTGACATCTGTGGCGGTGGGCATTGTCTGATTCCAATTGAAAAAGCAGAAGAAACACTGACATGTGGGGAAATGATTTTATCTGGTGAATTACAGGCAAAAGTTGAAAAGGTTCATTTTTTCCATGCACCGTTTTATAAGTATAAAGACAGTCGACTTTATAATGGAGATTTTGCAGCATTGCATTCAGAGGATAAATAAAGAGAATTTGAAGCTATTACGTGAGGTGAGGTAATAGTACTGTTTCAAGTGAACTCTAACGGTATGACTAAAAAATTGTATATTGTAAGTATAAAAACACGAAAAATGTCCTTGGTAGCTAACCTGGGACATTTTTCTGTATGTGGAGATGGAATGTCTATGATGTAGTGCGAAGATGAGAAATTGAGTTAAAAACGTGAAAATATTATGAATAAAGGCTCATAAAACGTGAAAAATAAATTGACAAATCCTCATAAAACGTGATAACTTTGAAAAAAGGAGGGGGTTTTATGTATTTAAAAAGAAAGATAGATGAGTACCTGCTGGAGTGGAAAAAAAATGAAGAAAGACTTCCGTTAATTATAAAAGGTGCAAGGCAGATTGGAAAAACGGAATCTATTAATCATTTTGCAGAACAAAATTACAGTAATATTGTGAGTATTAATTTTGTTCTGGAACCTAAATATAAAACAATATTAAGTGACGGATATGCTGTTGAAGATATTATAAAAAATATTTCTATGATAGATACATCAAAAAGATTTATAGCAGGTGACACTGTGATTATTTTTGATGAATTACAGGAGTTTCCGGATATTGCAACTGCCTTGAAGTCCTTCCGGATAGATGGAAGATTTGATGTCATATGCAGTGGTTTCTTGCTTGGAATCAATTACAGAAAAATTCATAGCAACAGTGTGGGATATAAAACAGATTATGAAATGTTTTCGATGGACTTTGAAGAATTTCTGTGGGCGAAAGGATACTCGGAGAAGCACATTGAAGATATCTTGCAACATATGCAGACAGGAACTCCATTTTCAGAAACCGAATTATCAGTCTATAAAAAATTGTTTTTGGAATATTGTGTACTTGGCGGTATGCCTGCAGTAGTAAAAGTATATATTGAAAAAAATCTTTTTACAGATACTCTGGAAATCCAGAGACAGATCCAGATGGATTATGAAGAGGATATCAGAAAATACGCTGAAGGTCTGGATCAGACTAAAATTGTAAGTGTCTATCGGAACGTACCTGTACAGCTTGCAAAAGAAAATAAAAAATTTCAATTAAGTAAAATAGACAAAAAAGCCAGAAGTCGAGAATATATGGGATGTATAACCTGGCTCGAAGATGCAGGTGTGATTTCTGTATGTTATTGTCTGCAGTATCCGGAGCTTCCATTAAAGGGAAACTATGATGACTCAAAATTCAAAATCTATTATCCAGATACAGGATTGTTGATTGCTTCATTAGATGAAGAAGCACAAGAAGATCTTCGGGCGAATAAAAATCTTGGAGTATACAAAGGTGCCCTATATGAAAATTTCGTAGCAGAGGCGTTTGTGAAACAGGGGCTTGGACTATATTATTATAAAAAAGAAAATGCTACCTTGGAAGAAGATTTTTTTGTAAGGACAAAAGACGAGCTGGTTCCGGTAGAAGTGAAGGCGAACAGGAACCGGTCTAAGTCATTGAGGCAATTGATATCCGGTGATTCTTATGGAGATATTCACTGGGGAATAAAACTTGCAGACAGCAATGTTGGAATAGAAGACGGGATTTATACATTTCCATATTTCTGTACGTTCTTATTAAAACGGTATCTCAGAGAAAAATAATAACGTTAACATCAAACATTTCAGAAAACCCTATGGATTGCGACCTCATTATTGTATGTGAACATGAAATAACAGTAGGCAGAATGAAAGAGTTGGGGTAAAATAAGAGTATAGATTTTGGAGACTTAAAGAAATTGTTTTGAGGAAGAATGGAGATTGATTTACGAGAGAAGCAGGGAAGATGCAGATGGAGAAAAAATTGGAGACAGTATTCCGTTTATAAAACCTGCATTGATTATTTGCGGCGATTCATTGAACAGAAAATCATCGGAATATCAAAGACTTGTTGAGATAGCAACAAAAAAATATTGCTGTGTTGTGGTAGGTTATCAATAATTTTGGACTCGCTGAGTCTAAAATTTAAAAGCATTAAAATAATGTAAATATTTAAGCACAGGAAGGAGAACTATATGACACTACAAGAAGTGGTTGCAAGATTTAATACAACTCCATTTTTGTTTGCAGGTTCTGGTATTACCAGAAGATATTATGGATTACCAGACTGGGTTGGCTTATTGACATATTTTGCTGAGAAGGTAAAAAAAGATCCGTTTGCTTATAGATTTTATGAAAACAAAGCTAGCGAGACGGAACATACAGAAGAAAAACTTCCATTGGTTGCAAGCTATATTGAAAAAGATTTTAATGATGCTTGGTTTAATAATGAAGAAGGAATACGTTCGGATTCAGAAAAAGTATACAGTTCAGTTTCCACTGGGGTTTCTCCTTTTAAGGCAGAAATAAGTGAATATATTGCTTCACTGTCAACGGTTAATCCTGTTTATGCGGATGAAGTTGAAAAACTCAGAAATATTGCAAAAGATAATTTGTCCGGTGTGATTACAACAAATTATGATTGCTTTTTCGAGAATATTTTTGAGGGTTATAAAACTTTTGTGGGACAGGATGAACTAGTATTTTCACAGTTGCAAGGAATTGCGGAAATCTATAAAATTCATGGTTCTGTACAAAATCCAGAATCCATTGTCATTAACAAAGCAGATTATCAGAAATTTTATGACAAAGGAAAATATCTTGCCGCAAAATTGATGACGATTTTTATGGAATATCCGATTATTTTCATAGGTTACTCTATTTCAGATTCAGATATTCAGGCGATTCTTAGCGATGTTGTGGAATGTTTGCCATTGGATAAAATAGAAACTTTACAAAAAAGATTTATTTTCGTTGAATATAATCCGGATTTCATTGGAAGTGAGATAACTTCTCATTCAATGATTATACGCAGTAAATTGCTGGAAATGACTAAAATAACACTTTCAGATTTTTGTCTGTTATATGATGCTCTGTCTGTAAAAAAAGCGGCTTTACCAGTTAAATTATTGCGTAGATTTAAGGATGAGCTTTATGCGTTTGCGTTGACTCAACAACCGGGACCAACGATGCAGGTCGCTTCATTGGAAGATGGTCGTATTGATGAAAATATGCTTGCACTTTCGATTGGTTTAACAACGACCGGTGTATATGGTTTAGCAAGAGCAGTAAATTCTGAACAATGGTATAGAAACATTATTTTACACGATTCGTTATATTCATGCGAGCAATTATTAGAATTTGTTTATCCAGAGCTTGCAAAACAAAATTCCTGGAAATTGCCGGTGTGGTATTATATTTCAAAATCTAATATGAAAAGCGAATTGGCAGAAGAAAAAGCCCCACATTCATATACTGAAATTGTCACAGAATCAACAATTAAACGTAATCGTTCTGCAATTGGAGAAAGAACAGCATGGGAAGTATGGACACAAGAAAAAGATAATTTAATGAAGGCAATTCGTTTGCTTGGGTGTATGCCAGAAGAAAAAATAGATGTAAATCAGTATCGAAGTATTTTGCAAGCGATATTTACAGAGAACAACAATATTTTAAGTTCTTTAGATAGTCCGAATCGTAGTAATCTTCACAGAATGATTAGGATATATGATTTTCTGGAATATGGACAAAAAAAGACCCCGTGATTCAAGCATCTGCAAGCAGACACCATCACGGAGACCCCGGACAGCTGGAATACAGGCAACATAGCATCTGTAAACAGACACCATCACGGATGCACTATAAACCTATACTCATTATATGAGGTAAGCTATTTTTTGTCAACAACCAGATCTTGGATAAAGAAGGAAAGAGAACCATGATTATAGAAGAAATTTATGCAGGTGTAGCGATAAGTACCATATATTTGAAAGTACAGAGGGAAGATAATGCAGCATGGATACAGACAAAATAATACAAGATTTAAATCGCAGATTTGCTGTACTTCTGCCTGAGTTTTATCAGCGTCGTATCATTTTCTGGTACGATGAAGATAAGGAA
>OLSL01000803.1_pt1 | contig 32770 bp, 29 predicted proteins | sample 1672511 | NCBI WGS metagenome assembly OLSL01 (sample SAMEA3136694, study PRJEB25190) | human gut metagenome | biome: human gut; feature: human-associated habitat; material: faeces | place: Austria | collected 2013
ATACCGCAAAGTGGGGCGTGCAGATTGCGGGAATGATTTTTCAAACAGGCTCTAGAATGCAGCTGCCTGCATCAAAATACCATCTGCACCAGCAGCATATATAAGACGGTTCCTCCGCCGATACTAAGCAGCGTATTCTTTTTCCATTTATACAAAAAGACGATAAACAAAATCGCAATGGCTTCTGGCAGTCCGTAAGTTCCGCTTCCCGGCACATCCTTCAGGCAGTATACCACCAGAAGCCCGATTACCGCATAGGGAAGCACATTGCCAAGATGGCGGATAAATTCCGGCGGTTCCTTTCCTTCCGGAAAAATAAGAAAGGGAAGAAAACGGGTGACCATCGTTCCAAGAACCACGCATACAATGGTGATAATTCCCTGTGTAACTGTCATTGTCATGCTTTCTTCGCCTCCTTTTTCTTTTCCAGTCTGCGCTGGATCTCAAAGCACGCTATAATGGAAAACATTGCCGGAATGATGAAGTAGCTGCTACCTTAAATGCTTTTTTCTTCATATGTTAATCTTTCCTCTAGCCTGGCGTTACAGCAAAGAGCTGAAGGTTTCCCTTCAGCTCTGCGCAGCCAGTTCCTGAATTGCTTCTGTCAGGATGGTGTATTGTTCTTTCACCTGCTCATAAAGCTCGTCGCTGCCTTCTGTCTCTCTTCCTCTAAGTACCTCAGTCAGCTCGGCGCTTACCTTGTACAGGCTTGTAAATCCAAGATTCAGGCAAACACCTTTCAGTGTATGTGCTGCACGGAAAGCCTTCTCTCCGTCCTTGGCAGCAAGACCATCTGTCAGATCCTGAAAGCTTGGATCATTGAGGAATTTCACTGCAAAACGTTTCACAAGTGCTTCACTTCCAAGTCTTTTCAGGACTCCATCATAGTCTGAACCGACCTTCTCATAACATTCTTTTACTGTCATTTCAGCCTCCTTATTCTTTTGTTCCGGCTTTTCTTATGGGCAACTCCCGATCAATTCCTGCGGGGACAAAATTCGTTTCTTCACTTTATTATAGTGAAGAAACCGAAATTTGTCTACTGTTTGTATGCAAAACTCGTCGGATTTTGTTAGGAAAGCCTAATAACAAGCCACCTGCCACTTTATTAAGCGTCGGATCTGGAATAGGAATTTTTCATCTGGTTGCTGAGCTCATAAAGCACTTTATCCAGGGTTGCAGACGCCTCTTTTTTCAGCATATCTGCAATGGCCTGGTTGGCTTCCTGGCGAAGTGCCATTCGCTTGGCAGCGTCAGATTCTTTTTCCAGAAGGGCATCATACTGGTTGATCAGCTGATGGCCTTTTGCCATAACGCTCTCCTGGTAGCGCTCAATGTGAAATACAGAGCTTCTGTAGGAAGCATCTGCCATAGCTCCGATTATGCGGCTTACCCAGTAGAAATTGTCTGTTGTTACCTCTTTCGTTGTACTGGAAAGATAGTCCGGAGTGGTATCGATAGTGGCATAAAACGGCACCAGTACATTAAAGGCATTGGACGCAAACGCAACCCATTCCAGAATATTGCTATCTTTTTCCATTCCAGGACGCATCTGGATCACAGACAGGAAATCAGTGCGGTTCACGCCGATGGAACGAAATGCGCCTCTTTGTGCCTTGTCGCCATAGGATGCGTACGGATCGTAAGGAGTTCCCTGATAATGAGAGGACAGCACATATTTCACATCTTCCACAGTAATCTTTTTCTCCGGAACCATGCACCATGGCAGATCATCTGAATATGGGGTAAAATCAGCGTTTGGTCCGTCCCACACCTTTGTTCTCGGATTCAGATAGCGCTCCATAAACCACGCTCTGGGAGTGTTGTAAACGTGGTCTGCATCGTCATGGCTTCCGAAAGCATCTCTTGGATTAAGCACGCCGTCCATGGAAAGATCCAGGTGGTTTTTCTCTATAAATTCCCGCATGTCAGCAGAGCACATATATTCTTCCTGCTGGGAAAGAGCGTCCTCCAGGTCGAATTCGTCCAGTCCAAGCTGGTTTGGCATCACTACGTAAACGTCATCCGGCACTTTTCTTGCAATCCAGTGATGGCCGCCGATGGTCTCCAGCCACCAGATCTCGTCCTGATCCTGGAAGGCAATTCCATTCATCTCGTAGGTTCCGTACTGCTCCAGAATGCTGCCAAGTCTCTGCACTCCCTCTCTCGCGCTGTGGATGTATGGCAGAACCAGGGAAACAATATCTTCCTCTCCGATTCCTCCGGCTACCTCTTCTTTTCCATCTTCTGCCGGCTGATAAACCACCAGCGGGTCTGCTCCAAGCACACGGGGATTGGAGGTGATGGTCTCCGTGGCAGTCATGCCTACATTGGCCTCATTGACGCCGCTTGCCGCCCACACGCCTTCTCCTGCTACCGCATTTGGCACAGAGGTGTAGCGCATTGGATTGTCCGGAAGGTCGATCTCCACATGGGAAATTACGGATTTATATTTTCTCGGCTGTTCCTCTGGGTGAACTACCACGAATTTTTTCGGTGTATAATGTCCGGCTCCGGAATCGTCATTTCTTGCAATCATGGTGGAGCCATCATAAGACGCATTTTTTCCAACTAAAATTGTTGTACAAGCCATTTGTTTTTCCTCCTGAAGTTCCGATTCTGACCTTATTTTCACTTACTGCTCTGCAAGCATTTTCTCAGAATCTTCTGCAGTCTATGTTATCACAATCTGTGTTATTAGGGAATACTCCAAACCTTTCAGTGAAAAAGATTCTCGTTTCCCTGTTTTTTCCACTAATTTATCTGTTGTAACCTTCCCTCTCAGGCTTTATACTAAAGCTAGCTGCCACATTGACTTGGCTGATCTTTTATATTTTTCACCTATAAAAAAGGAGTTTCCCTATGCCAACCGCAAAAGAATACCTTCCTGTTTTTCTGGATATGGGAGACGCACTGCTTGGAAGCGGTGCGGAAATTTTTCGTGTAGAAGATACCCTGAACCGCATGGGCTATGCCTGCGGTGCAACCCAGATGAACGTTTTTGTTATTACTTCAAGCATTGTCGTCACCATGGAATTTCCAGGTGACGGAGCCAGAACCCAGACACGCCGGATTCGTGAAAATGGGGGAAATGATTTTACCCGGTTAGAACAGCTCAATGACTTAAGCCGCCATTTCTGCAGACAGCCTTTTTCCGCCAGGGAACTGGAGCGGAAGCTGGACCAGATCAAAGCCGACAAACCGCTGCCGCTTCTGAATCTGGCGGGAAGTATTCTGGCAGCCTTCAGCTTCGCCCTTTTTTACCAGGGAAGCATCCCGGATGCCGTAACTGCCAGTCTGGTTGCCATACTAATCTGGAGTTTCCAGCGGTATCTCCGTCCGGTGTGCATGAACGAAGTTACCTTCCAGTTCGCCGCATCCTTTCTTTCCGGCTGTGTGATCTGCGGGGCTGTCCTTCTTTTTCCAGGGCTTCATATGGACAAAATTATGATCGGGGACATTATGCTTCTGATTCCCGGACTGATGTCCACCAATGCCATTCGGGATGTTCTCATCGGCGACACCCTGTCCGGCATCATCCGGCTGATTGCGGCTCTGCTTCTTGCCGCAGCACTGGCGCTGGGATTTATGGGCGCAATTCTTTTATTTGGGAGGTTTGGACTTTGAATACACAGGCCATCATTCAGCTGATCACAGGAGCTGTGGGCTCCGTTGCCTTTGGAATGCTCTTCCATATGAAAAGCAAATATCTGCCCCTTGCCGGCGCAGGCGGATTTCTTAGCTGGCTGGTTTTTCTTATTGGGAAAACCATATGGGGAAGTGTTTTTTTGCCTACTCTTCTGGCTGGATTTATTGCGGATCTGTATGCGGAAATCCTTGCCCGGATCTGTAAGGAAACTTCCACTTCCTTTTTCGTTACTTCTGTAATCCCACTGATTCCCGGAAGCACGCTCTACTACTGTATGAACAGCATCATGGAGGGAAACACCATGCAGGCCCTGGCATATGGTCGGGATACTTTTTTGTTTGCATTTGGAATTGCGGCAGGAATGAGTATTGGATGGGCAATCTGTTATTTTTTCAGAACTGTAAAAAGCAAATGAGCCACTGGGATTTTTATCCGCGAGAGGCTCATTTGCTTCTACATTTTTTCTGTCAGCTTTTTAATTTCAACCTTACGGTTTCGCCAGCCTTTTTTCCATATCATGAGAAATACCTGAAAATCCAGGCTGTCTCTGGCTGTGGTAAAAGGCTCTTCCCGCAGCACTTCCGCTTTCACCCCCTGCTCTGCCAGGTTTTGCTGCAGCATTCTGGCTTTTTCCAGCAGGCTGTTTAGCTGTTGATCTGCTTTTTCACCAAAGGAACGGTTCGGATAAACGGCCGCTTCCTTTTTTAATTTTTCTGTGAGAAGATCAATGACAGCTGTATGGCGGTTCTGGTGCAGAGCTCCTGCCACCAAACGGGCAATCACTGGCTTTGGAAAACGTTTGTAAAAAGCCAGAAGCCGCAGCAAAGAACGGTCTTTCACCTCTTCTGCCAGCTCTTCCATAGTCTCAAAAGCTGCCTCAGAGGGAACCCAGGGCTCCTCTTTTGGCACAATGTATTTCGCCGGGACTGCCGGATAACAGCAATAATTCAGCGGAGGAAAATCAGCCAGCTGGACCAGTTTTTCCTCTTCTTCCGTGCAGAATTCCTCTCCAAGATATTCCAGCTTATCTCTTGCAATGGCAATCCGATATTCCAGCTGCCTTAAATATTCATAGCCGGGAACCCAGAAGTGGCCAATCTCCCCGTAGTTGTACAGATGCACTTCCAGATCCAGGTTTTCGAAAAACAGAGTCACCACATTTTCTCCCTGCCATACGGAAAGCACATATTGGTCATCTTCTTCGCTGAGGGAAGATTTCAGTGGGCCTTCATAACCCTCCAGGTAATTTCCTGTAAGCCGTACTTTATCAAAAATAAGAAAGCTTTCTACTGCATCATTCATCAAATATACAAGGCGAATTTTATTTTCCTCTATCAGAAGTTCAAACTGCTGTTGCTCCAGAAGCTCCTCCAGCATTTCAAATGTATCATACATAAATCTGTTACCTCTTTTCCCAGGTTGGTTTTCATTATAAAGACCTCTCCCATAATTGTCAAAAATTCCTGCGTGAAGGACTTTGGGCAGGTGCATGGAATGTTACAGTTCACTCCGTGCCCAGTAACACGCTTCGCGATGCACAGAAATCATGCTTTGCATGATTTCGCGCCGCAATCCTCGGGTTTTCTGTGAACTTTGTTCACAAAAAACACCTCGCGGAATATTACCTATGAACAGTAACCATGGAATTTCTATATAGTTATAAAATAGATAGCATACAATTTACAGCTTACATTTTTCATATAATTTCTATATACTTTATACTATGAATAAATAGCGTAAATACCCGGGGAATGCCATATTTTGCCCTGGTTGAAAACGGATTGGAGAATGAATATGAATCAGATCGACTATGAAAATTTAGGAACCCGAATGAAAGAGCTTCGAATCAAAATGAAGCTGACTCAGGCAGAAGTTGCCAGAGCTCTGAACGTAACCCCAGGCTACATCAGCAACGTGGAGAACAACCGTACCGCTATGTCTCTGCGTATCCTGATCTACTACGCAAGACTGCTGAATATTTCCCTGGATTCCCTCATCGGAAGAATTGATTCCGAATACCGCGAGACCGCTCTGGACCGTGAGATTTCCGAGCAGGTACATAAGCTTGAAATCCCACAGAAACAGAAGCTTCTCAAGACCATGAAGGTATGGATGGACGAGGATTAAATTTTCTGCTGCAATCTATTATCCCTTAAGTGTCTGCCCCATAAGCAGGCACTTATTTTCTTGTGCGAAAAGAGCCGCAGTGTTATAATTTATCTGATTTCGTAACTGTACAGTTACCTGCTTTCATTAACAGGAAAGGAATTGTTTTCACTATGTTTCAGTGTCAACGCGGATATACGCTTCGAAAAATAAAAGGAGTCAGTCATCTCCTTCCTTACGGACAGCAGATGGCGGATCAGAAAAAGGGAATGATTCTCAACGAGACCGGGACTTTTCTGTGGAACGTGATCCAGCATACAGAAGGTTCGGACCCGGAAACGCTGGCGGAAATGCTGGCGCGGCTGTATGGTCTTGGGGAAGAAGCTTTCCCGGAGGTCTTAAATGATGTCAATGACTTTTTGTCGCAGATGACCGCTCTTGGAATGATAACCGAAAGCCTTAAGCCCATTTCCCATGCATGCACTGCCAGCATGAAAATTGCCGGGCTTTCTATCAATTTCTACGGTCCTGTCCAGCTTCTTGGCGACCGCTTTGCGGATTTTTATGTTAACCATCCGGCAGATGAACCAGATCAGGAAATTGAATTTATCACAAGGTCCCCTGCCAGCCACAATTATGGGCAGGTGCTTCTTCGCAATTCGGATATGACTATTTTTGAAAACAGCGACCGCTATGTGGTTTTGTTTCCTCAGATGTCAAATATTCATGAGGTACATATGACCCTGGACGGCAGCTATGTTCGGTTCTACTGTTCCAATGCAGTCACAGATCAGACGACAGAGAATCTTTTCCATGCTCTTCGTCTGTTTTTCTTGTTTCTTGCACAACAAAAGGGATTGTTTGCCATTCATTCAGCATCCATACTTTACAGAGAAAAGGCATGGCTTTTTTCCGGGCACTCCGGCATGGGCAAATCCACCCACACCGGGCTCTGGCATCAGCTTCTTGGCACGCCCTTTCTCAATGGTGATCTGAATCTTCTGGGAATCCATGAAAACCGAATCATGATTTACGGCATTCCCTGGTGTGGTACTTCCGGAATTTATACCACAAGGAACTATGAGCTTGGAGGAATCGTCCTTCTCGGCAGGGATCCTGCCATAGATTATCTTGAAGAGCTTTCCCCCTCGGACCAGATTCTCCGGGTAATGCAAAGAATGATCTCCCCAGCCTGGAAAGAGAGTCAGCTGACCAAAAATCTTTTCTTTGCCGAAGAAATCGCAGATCGGGTTCCCGTACTTCATTTGTTTTGTACGAAAAACCAGTCTGCTGTAAAAGTCATCCGGGAAGAGATTGACCGCCTGGAGGTGCTCCATGAAAAATAAGCTCCAGCTGATCTGGAAACATCTCAGACAGGGAACACTGCAGAAAATGTGGCGGCAAACGCTCTGGATCTATCAATACGGAAGACGTTACTGGAAATCCATGATCCTGTATACACTCCTTGGAATTACAGGCTCCTGCGTTTCTCTGGTTTCCAGTCTGATTTCCAAGGATCTGGTAGACATTATCACCGGGCATCAGACCGGAAAGCTGCTCTCCACCTTTGCTGCAATGATCGGTTTTTCCATAGCCAACATTCTGGTTTCCCAGGCATCCGGCTATGCATCCACCTTCATCAGCCTTAAAGTGGATTCCGAGATTAAGAATGACATTTTTGCCAAAATGCTGATTACCGACTGGGAGTCCCTGACAGATTACCACACCGGAGACCTGGTCACCCGCTGGAGCTCGGATGCTTCCAATATTTCCAGCGGAATCCTGAACTGGATTCCTAACCTGATCATTTATACCTTCCGTTTCATCAGTGCTCTGGCTGTAGTCTTGTACTATGACCCTACCTTTGCTTTATTCGCCCTTCTTGGAATTCCTTTCAGCGCTCTGATGTCCCGTCCCCTTCTTAGGAGAATGCGGAACAACAATGAAAAAAGCGCTGCTATGAATGCCAAAATGTACGGCTTCAACCAGGAAGCCTTTTCCAATATCCAGACCATCAAGGCCTTTGACCTGATCCGGTTTTATACAGAAAAGCTGAAATCCCTGCAAACAGAATACATTGGCATGCGCCTGGAATTTCAGAGAATGTCCATTCTCACCTCTGTGCTTATGTCCATTGTGGGATTTATTGTATCTTACAGCTGCTACGGATGGGGAATTTACCGTGTGTGGAGCAATGTTATCAGCTACGGAACCATGACCATGTTTCTGTCTCTGTCCGGCACATTGACAAGCTCTGTAAACTCTCTTGCCAGCCTGGTTCCATCTGCCATTTCCCTGACGATTTCCGCCGGACGTCTTATGGACATTGTGGAAATGCCCCAGGAGGATTACAGTCAGGATGATGCTGTAAATACTTTTGAAAAAAAATATCGTTCAGAGGGCTTCGGTCTTTCCATGGAGCATCTGAACTATACTTATCGTTCCGGAACTCATGTGTTCGCAGACGCTTCTCTGGAAGCATACCCTCATGAGATCGTAGCTCTGGTAGGGCCTTCCGGCGAGGGAAAAACAACTATGCTGCGGCTGATTCTTTCCCTTTTGTATGCGCAAAGCGGCACCTTCCATATCTGTGCCGGGCAAAATCATGAAAAACAGGTTCCTATGTCACCGTCCACCAGAAAGCTGTTCTCCTACGTACCTCAGGGAAACACCATGTTCTCCGGCACCATTGCAGAAAATATGCGAAATGTAAAACCAGATGCCACAGATGAGGAGATTGTAGAAGCTCTAAAGCTTGCCTGCGCGTGGGATTTTGTGGAACAGCTGCCCGATGGTATCCAAAGCGTTGTGAAGGAACGGGGCGGCGGCTTTTCAGAGGGGCAGGCACAACGGCTTTCCATTGCAAGAGCACTGCTTCGCAAGTCACCCATTTTGCTTCTGGATGAGGCAACCTCCGCACTGGACGTAGCTACAGAGCGCAAGGTGCTTCGAAATATTATGCAGGATACTTATCCAAGAACCTGCATTGTGACAACTCATCGCCCAACCGTGCTGAATATTTGTACAAGGGTTTATGCTATAAGGGATAAAAAGTGTGAAGTGCTTGATGAAGTGGAAATTGAAAAAATGATGCGGGAATTTTAAAAGAGACGCAGAATCCGTAGTGGGTTCTGCGCCTCTTCTTTTTAGTTCACTGAATAAGTAAATCCTGTCATCTTAAGATCATCAATGCTTGTTCCATGATTCAGATGAATTCCGATAGTCAGCGGATTCGATGCTGTACTTGCAAATGTAAAGGTAGCAGTGTTACCGGACCAGGATGTCTGAACAGAAGCATTGTCTGTCTCGGCCTGATCTACAGTGTCATTGAAGGTAACATTTAATGTAATCGTTCCATTTATGCCAGACCAGTTAGCCATTGCAAGTCCCTTGCCGCCATTTGTTCCCCATCTGTCCCAAACACCGTGATAAGTCACATTCAGGGTTCCTGCAGCACCACTGGCTGCATACACACCCTCTGCCATTCCGGAATCTACAGATACTACAGGTTTCTTATATGTGTTCATCATAAATATCTCCTCTCTTTTGAAATACTTTTTTATTATTCTGATGCCTTTTTTTATGTTTTTATAATAATTACTAAATGTCTCAAAGTCAAGTATTTATAGGAATTTCTCACCATTTCCATATAATTTTTGTCTGTTTTTCAGACACGTTCCATCCCTTTTCTTGTGAATTCTTTTATCCAATGCTATAATGATCCTATCAGAATCTCCCTAAAAGTTTTAGAACATATTTGAAAGGACAGCTATGAATACAAAAGACAGCTCAAACCAAATAGATATGGAACAGCTTCTTCAGGATGGAAATATCCTGAAGCTCAAGCCTCAGGGCTACAGCATGTACCCTCTTTTCATTCCCGGCAGAGATGAAGCTCTGATCCAACAGGCAGCTTTGGAATCCCTTCGTAAAAATGATGTGGTTCTGTATCGCCGGGATCATAGTATTCTTGTCCTGCACCGCATCTGCCGCATTGCGCCTGAGGGGATCTACATGGTAGGTGACAATCAGTCTGAGGTGGAAGGTCCTCTTCGCCCGGATCAGATACGCGGAAAGCTGGTAGGCTTTATCCGGAATGGAAAAAATTTTTCTGTCAAAAATCCACTTTACCGTTTTCTTTCCTTTCTCTGGCTTACCATGCTTCCCATACGGCCTGTATGCTTCCGGCTGACAGCCTTACTGCGCAGACTGCTGCAGCACGCCCCTTTTGCATAAGGTTTCCACTACCATTTGCACATCCTCCAGAACCTCTTCCTTTTTTATTCCATATTCACGGCTCACCAGATCAGCCAGCTCTTCCACAGAAGCTGCCTGATCTGCATGCAGATAAATAAAGCCTGCTGTCTCGCTTAAAGAGATTACCTCATTTACCTGCTCTGCCAGTTCCCCTGTTGGCAGCAAAACATATTCCTCTTCCAGTTTTTTTATTACATACCCTGCTGTTTTTTTCACAATATCTACCTCTTTATTTTCATGATGTTGGGGTCAAAAGGTTTTTTGACCTTTTGACCCTGGTATCTTTTCATAACATTGCCAGTTTCTGACAACCATGATATACTTTACTATCATGTAACTTAGGAGTCCGCTATGCAGTCCATCTACGAAACTTACCTGAAAATCATAAAAAATACCTGTTCCAGCTCTGCACTTCCTGTATGTGTTTCACCGGAAGACAAAGCCGATATAGCCCGTCTGGCAGAGGAACACTGTACTGTACCATTTGTGCTTCCATACTGCCGGCACACCAGCATCTATCCGGTCATGCTTCAAAGAACCAAAAGCATGATGCTGAACTACTATCAGATTGAACAGTTCACCAGACGCACCCTTTCTCTTCTTTTGGAGCATAACATCAGCTGCATTCTCCTTAAGGGAATCAGTCTGGCAAATTATTATCCGGTTCCGGAATACCGAAAGCTTGGAGATCTTGACCTCTATCTTCCAGAACCCGGCGATCTGGCCAAAGCCAAAAAGCTTCTTGAGGAAAATGGCTACAGAGATGAGCATGAACTCAGTGATCACCATATAACCTACCGTTACACCTTTCCAGCTACTGGACGAAGCTTTACCCTTGAGCTTCACTATCGCGTAGTAGGCATTTACCAGTATGCTCGCGCTAATCAGATTGTAGACCAGGTATTCTCAGCTGAGAATCTCCAACCTGATACAGACATCATAAACGGCCAGCCATACCCGGTTCTTCCCCCTACCCAGTATGTGTTTTACATGATCCACCACATGCTTAAGCATTACCTTTACAGTGGTTTCGGAATCCGTCTGCTCTGCGATTTCGTATTTTATCTCAGAAAGCATGAACAGGACATTCATTTTGATCAGCTTCATGCGTGGTGCAGGGAATCCCGGATCAGCCATCTTTATGAAATTGTTTTGGAAACCTGCCGCATCTATCTGGGCCTTCCTGACACAATAGATTCTCAGGTTCATTACAGTCCCCAGGACTGCGAAGCATTCATTTCCAGAATTCTGAAGGATGGGGATATGGGTACAGATGTTTCCACCACACTGGTGGGAAGCACCTCCTACCAGAAGGTCAACCTGATCACCTGCTTCCGGGAAGGTCATATACAGATGAAGGTCCGCTTTCCAAAAGCCAGCCACGTTCCGGTTCTGTGGCCAGCTTTGTGGATAATTACTTTTTTCTGTTTCATGAAAAACACTTATCTTGTAAGAAACACAACCCTTCGGGAAACACTCCGGGATTTTAAAAAAAGCAATCAGAAGACAAAGCTGATCAAAATATTTGAGAACAGTGATTCCTGAAACGGAGTCACTGTTTTTATTCTCTGAGACCGGTATCCGACAGCCGTTCATCCACTCTGTTATTAACCAGTATCTTAATACCAAATGCCAGACTCAAATAGCATTTTAGCTTCATTCCCACAGAAAATCCACGTACCATGATTCTCCATAAGCCTTGCTGCAAATTTCTTTTCTCCGCTGCAAGCTTTGCAAAGCTCTCTTTGGCAAGCTTATCCTGACCATATAGCTTCAGTATTTTTCGAATACGCCACACGGAGGGCTTTCCTTTTTGATATTCCGCTTTGGCATCAAAAAAAGAAGCAAAAAGAATCGTATACCATATCAGATCCTCATAGCGGGACAAATACCCTTCCCTGCCCTTCAGCCATTTCTTAAGTGTCCCGGCAATTCCCAGCCAGCACTTTCCGCAATCCGGATCATAACGATAGGAAACAGACGCCTCATTCCTTCGATAAACATATCCCACGTCCTCAATAAACCCATATCTTGCACCAGCGCAATAACACTGCATATTAAACAGCTTATCCTCCCCATACTGAAATTCAGAAAATTCCAGCTGCTTTTCTTCCAGGAATGCTCTCCTGTACAGCTTCCCCCATACATAAGAAAGGGTTCCCACTGAAAAAAATCCGCAAAATCGAAACTCCTCCGTGTCTCTGCTATACCTTGAAAATGTTCTGTGTGTTGCCGCCGGAAGAATTCGCTCCTTCCACAAACGTACATAATTACTTACCAGAATATCGGTATCCGTCTGCTCTGCAATATTCACATAACGATCAAAAACCAGTTCATCAGGCAGGTAATCATCAGAATCCAGAAACAGGATATACTCCCCTTTGGCAGCCTGCAGTCCCAGATTTCTGGCACTTCCGATTCCCTCGCAGCCATTGTACAGCATATAAATATTTTCATGTTTTTCTGCATAAGCCTGGGAAATTTCCCGACTTTTATCTTCGGAATCACTGACCACCAGATAAAGCTCCCAGTTTCGGTATTTCTGCAGGCGCACGCTTTCCACAGCTTTTTCCAGATACTGCTCACAGTTATATACCGGTACAATCACAGATATCCTTCCCTGTTCACCTGTCATGACTGTCTCCTCCCACATATCTGCAATATTTTTCTGAGAACATGATGTAAAAGCCCTTCCATTTTTTTCCAATTTTCTGTTTTTCTGTAAACCACCCAAAGCAGCAGGTTTGGTACGATCACACAGATAATCCCCCTGTAGATCAGGGAGACAAATGGGCTGCCTGTAAAAAGCCTGCATATAAGCTCTGTTATCCACCATGCGAAAGCCATTACGGCAAGATATACACCATATTTTATAAAAAATGTGGATATCGGTTTTTTCAGCCTGTATTTATATATCACATAAGGTTCTACCCACACGGAGGTAAGCGCAGTACTGAAAAAGGTTCCCACAAAAACGCCAACAACGTCAAAGTGCGTAACCAACACAATCGATATTCCCAGGTTCAAAGCAGCCTCAGCAACGGCCTTATACCGATCATACCAGAACAATCCCATAGATTCTTTAAAAATCAGTACTGCACGTCTTGTTCCATTGATAAAAAAGTTAATACACAAAACCAGCACGATTTCCCGCCGGAACAGATACTGACTGCCAAATGCCAGCTCCACAAACGGATTCAGCATTTCAAACAGGCAGATTCCAGCAAAGCCAAAGACCCAGTAGCCCATAAAAAACAGCTGGTCAAATACTTTCCCTACACGTTCCTTATCCTCTGTAACTCCCAGGTTTCCCACACTGGCTGCTACTCCAAGAAGTGCTTGCTCCAGCACCTGTCTTATGGACCCGATTACCAGATAATAGTTTGAATAAATTCCGGCAGTCACAACACCTACAAAGCTGGAAATCAGAAGATTATCTGTATTGTTGACAATTACATTTCCCAACTTATGCATCAGCATAGCCTTCACGTTTTTCAGAATATCCTGGCGTTCCTCTTTGGGAAGCTTTTTGGTACAGGACTCCTTAAGATAGGGAAACAGTGCATCAGCCTTTTTAGACATGCATATATTGCCGGAAATGGTACATACTACAGCCACGATCAGAAACAAAACAAAATTCCCGGTAGTCAGAAGCACAAGAATCTGACAGATATCCTGAAGTACCAGAAAGCCGTTATGATTCAGAACTGTAATATAATTCATCTGATGGGCATCCACCAGCGTTTTTTTGTAAATCAGCAGATAAGAAACTACAGAATTCAACAAATACAGCAGATAAATCAATACAAGATGATCAACATCCGGCCGGTCCTTCATCAGTACATTGAGAAATGGAATGAGACAAAGACCTGCTGTCAGCACAAAAGCAGCTGTCATCCTGTAGAAGGTACGAAACATCCGCATCAGGATTTGCTGCTTTTCTATGTTCTTTTTCGCAATAGGTCCATAAAGGGCATAGGTAATGGCAGTCCCAACGCCAAGCTCTGACAGGGACAATATATTTAATATGTCCGTAAACAGGCCGTTAATCCCTACATATCCTTCACTTAAGGTTCTGGTAAAGATTACCCTGGTAAAAAAACCCATAAGGATTGCCGCGGCCTGCGCTGCAAATGCAACGGTTGTATTCATAACAGAATATTCTGTTCGGGATTTTGATTCCAACTTCTTCAATCCTTTCGTCTAAGCGCTGACACCGCCTAAAATTTTTTCAGATTACCTACTTCCTTGGTATCCATCTTCAAAAGCTTCTCCCGAAGCCATGCAGAGGATATGGAAAAAGTCATTCGAAACATATAGAGAAACGGTTTCAGTCCTGAATGCATACTTACTCCTGTTGTCCGCAGATGCATTACAGCAGGAATCTCCCTGATATGAAAACCAAGCACTAGCATCTGCATCAGCATATTTGCATCCGGATACTTGTCATCAAAATGATTGTATCTGGAATAAAAAAGAAAGGTTCTCCAGCTCAATCCCTGAAGTCCTGTAGTTGGATCTGTAATATCTCTGCCAGTCCCCAGCTTCAGAAGTGTCCGAAACCATACGATCGCAATCTTTTTAACTGTGGAAACAGGAAACTCCGTGCTGCCGTCCATGAATCTGGAACCCAGCACAATATCCGGAAAATTCCCATCTGCATCCGGGGTTTTCAATGCTTTATATAGTATAGGAATATTGCAGACATCATGCTGACCATCTGCATCCATCTGTATTACGTAACGATATTTTTTACGAACTGCATATTTATATCCAAGCTGCAGTCCGCTTCCATATCCAAGATTAAACACATGTGTGACAACTGCATGGTTTCTCTTCTTTACAACCCAGTTTGTAAAATCCGATGAAGCATCATTCATAACCAGTATATCTGCAATAGATGCAATTTCCGGCTGCTCAAGCTGCTGAAGAAGATTTACGATTGTCTTTTCTTCATTATAAGCTGGAATTATAATTAATAACTCTTTCTTGGTTTCCATCTATGTTCACTTCTTTCGTTAAAATTCAAAATATTTCATTACATCCGTCTGCTCCGGCATTAGCTTCACAGATGCCCGTTTCCCCAACTCTTTACACTTCTTTTCGTCTTCCAGAAGCAGTTTTATCTGCGCACATACCGCTTCCGGTGTCAAACTGCACAGCATTCCGTCAACACCATCTACAACCTGCTCCCGGTTTCCGCTGCAGTCTGAGACAAGGATTGCACATCCAAGAACCTGAGCTTCCTGAATCGCAATGCTCTTCCCCTCAAATCTGGTTGCATGAACATAAAGATCACACTGTGCATAATATGGGTAAGGATTCGCTGTTGCTCCAAGCAAAATAAATTCCTTATCCAGACCAAGCTTATGTATTTTCTCCTGAAGCTTTTCACGCAGTTCTCCTTCTCCAAGCACATACCACCTGGCCTTTATTCCCTGATTCTTCAAAAGCTTCATGGCATCTATAGAGACCTCATATGCTTTCTGAGCTGTCAGTCTGCCAACAGTAAGTATTCTTTTTCCATCATAGGAATCTTCAAAGCCACCTGGAAGAAGCGATTTTCTTTTTATCTCTTCCTGATCAATCAAATTATGAAATACTCTTGTTTTTAATGTACATTCCGGATAAACGGCAAGAAAGCTTTGCATTACTTCTTTCGACACTGTAAAAATCCGGTCAAAATCCAGATAACATTCCCTGTCCAGTTCACGCGTGTAACCTGCATATCCGTAGTCTACATGCAAAAATGTGCACTTTTTTTCTGCCTGTACATGGTCATGGACAAAATAGGCAGAGCCACCCTCCAGGTACGCAATTGCTATATCATAGTGTTCTTTCAGCTGCTGCCCACTGTCTGACATTACCCTCCACAAAAGCTTGTCCGGATATATTTTTCTTTTTTTCCCCATTGTATAAACAGCCTTGATAAGATAAGAAAAATTTCGAAATACTGCCCCTCTGATAAAAAGCCGCTTCAGTATATTTTTATTCAGGATTTTTTTCCCTGAGCGAGATAAAACAGAAGCATCCCGATAGCTTTTGTTCAGAATCTTGACATACTCCGGAAGCTGATGGATCAGCTCGCCCTGGTCCATGAGAACATACAGTGACGTTTCATACTGATCTGGTGTAAATTTTTTCAAAAGCTCCAGAAGGGCTTTCTCAGCGCCAGCGCCTCCCAGTGTATTGATCACAAACAATACCTTTTTCATACTACCGCTCATCACTCCTTAAGGATTCTTTATTCATCGCTTCTTTTATCTCTTTTAGTTCTTTCATAAGCTTCTCGCTGTCCTGGTTCAGAAGGGACAGCTGCATAGCCAGCTCCTGATTTCTACGCATAAGAATGGATACCTGGGTACTGATAAACCACAAGCCCCACACAGCACTTAAAACCATAAGCAAAATCAGGATCAGGACTCGCTTACTCACATAATGATCCAGCTGATATGGCTGTAAAAGTAATCCGGCTATGATCATCAGACAGGACAAAATAGCCCAGACCAGACAAAATGGCTCTGTCATTTTTCTTTTTGCCAGAGAGAGCACAGCCTTCATAAGGAGAACGACTCCCAAAATAATTATAAAAGCCTTCAATAAATTACCAATATCCACTTCCTTATCCTCCTTTATCCTTCGTATCGGTCAAATACCTTTGGCGACGGGCACTCACCCTTCTGCTGTTTCAGCAAATGCCCGCTGCAAAAAATATGCACATCCAAATTTTTCTCCATCCATCGCAATCTCCAATATGCTACCGACCATCCTGTAAAGCTTCCCACAGTTAGTCCCATTCCATACCACACCTCTGAAAAATGCGTGGAAATCAGACTTCCCACAAGGGTCACTGCACAAAATGACAATGCGGTCAGTACAGAACCTGTCAGGTCGTTAAAATAATATAGAAAAATAATTTCTGCATACATCAAAAATAAAATAAAGTATCCTGCAGAAAGGCAAGGATAAATCCTTAAGGTCATTCCTCCAAATCCAAGCTGTGGAAGAAAAATCATGCACAGCAGGAAGATCACAAGTGTAATAATAAACTGCACTCTGGCAAGACTCATCAGTTCTTCTGAGAGCATTCGGAACATTCTCTTTTTGGTAATCTCAATATCTGCCCCTCTGCCTCCAATCACCGCTTCTGAATACGCCTTATATCTTTCGTGAAAATTCATTTCCACCCTGCTGATAAAAATAACACTGGCTGAAATATTTGTAAACATGGCAAGACAGGTAGCCATATCATATGTTGTCACACAAACAAAGCTTTCGACTACTATTTTGCGAAGGTCTGTTGTCCAGAATACAAAATTGTGCACGTATAGTCCTAAGGTATAAAGAAAATTGGTAGCCACCAGCGGCCAATAATCTCGGAAATATTTTAAGACCTCCCTGTATTTCCCGCTGTTTTCGCGGAAATAGCTGCGCACCACCGAAAATTCCAGGCAGGCAATCAGCCAGAATCCAATGGTTAATGCCAAAAGCATCCCATAAGTAATACTCCAGGAAAGAATCCTTACAAACCAAAAGGAAAGCAATACAGTAACTGTCATACCGATTATAAAGAAAAAGGAAATCTTCTTATAATCCTTGCATATGGAAAGATACAACATGGAATAAAACACCAGAACTAAGGCAATATAGCCGCAATACCCTGTAAACACATAAATAATGTCTACTTTTCCCACCAGATATTCATGTACACAGAAAGCAATTCCCACTAACGAGCTAAGCGTAATGTTCAGTATCATCCCAACATAATAACAGGGTAAAATATCCTCAAAGGTTTCCTGATAAATCACATCTGACATATAGCGGGACAATACAGAATTAAAAGGAGAGGCTGTAAGCAGCGCAAATATAAAAATGTAAAGCACCGTGCAGGAGAACAATTCTCTTGTTGTATAACCCACGGAATCAAATCCCAGAAGCTTTTCCATAAAACAAAGGGCACCGATCACGGTCAGCATAGGTGCAATGGTCACTACTGTACTATATCCAATTCCTATAATATCCGTTGTCAGTGTATTTTTTCCATATATATTATTTAACTTAACACCAATTCCAGCCATACATGTACTCCATCCTGCACTTTGTCAGTTTTTTATCTCAAAAGGCTCTTCTGACCAGGAAAGCCCGTGTTTCTTTGCAAACTCTTTATAAATATCTTTGTAAACCTCTTTCATCTGCTCAATCCTGTAAAATCCGTTTACCCGCCGCAAACCGTTTTGCCCCATTCGCTCGCGTTCTTTTGGATTCTCGGCAAGCTTTATCATTGCCTGCGCAATCTCCTCAATATTCATAATGTGGGTAAGAATTCCGGCGTCACCCAGTCCGTCATTATTTCCAAAAATCAGTTCCCGGCAATTTCCCACATCAGTAGCAATTACAGGTATTCCTGCTGCATAGCTTTCCAGAATCGTAAGCGGCTGCCCTTCACTGATACTGGTCAAAATGGTGAAATCCATTCTTCCAATATAATCCCTCACGTTGATCCTGCCGGTGAATATAATATCCTTAATTCCAAGAGTTTCTACCAGATCAAAGCATTCCCCGGCATATTTCTCATCCTCATCGGTTGGGCCCATAATCCATAGCTTCAGCTTCGGTACCTTTTTTTTCGCAAAGGCAAACGCCTGAATCATCGTCTTTACATCCTTAATCGGTGTTACCCTAAGAACTGCTCCCACATTTATTGCATCCTGATCCTCTTCGGTTTTTCCCGGAATTTCAAGAAAACCGTTCACATTTATTCCATTTGGAGTTATACGTATCTTCTCTTCGGGACATCCCAGATCCATCTGAAGCAGTCTGGCGCGAGCATACAGGCAGGTAACAATATCTGCCTTTTCATAGGCAAGCAAAGACATCTTTTTAAATTGTTCAATCCAGATATTTTTGTAAGCTCCTTTTACCCACTCAGCCTTGATCAATTCTTCTTCTCTCTCTCTGGTATAAATTCCATGCTCTGAGATCAACAGTGAACTGTCATGGAAATGAACAGCCATGCTTCCAAGGACTCCTGCATATCCGGTTGCCACACAGTGATAAAGATCCGCCTTTGGTATATTCATCTTTAATACCCAGAACATAGGAAGATAAATAGAGCGTAAGGTCCATAAAAAATCAGAAAATATAATACCAGAATATTTTCTGTTGTAGCATTCCCTGGCAATTTGAAAGAAATCCGGCCCCATCAGTAAATCATCTATGGACAGATTTTTGCGTTGAAACAAATCAAACAGAATATTCCAGTCTGTTTTTCTGTTCAGAACCATATTCAGCATCTCTGCATATTCTTTTTTCGACAAACGGATATGCTTCCTGTTTTTCTGTCTTTTTTTCCCGTTATTCCACTCACAATCCTCCAGATAAACTTCATACACCTGTGTTACATTTTTCGGAAGTTCATATACAAATTTACCTCTTGAAGATCTGTTCGCTATAATTGTTAATAAAATAAATTCAATATTTGGAAATGACTGAATCAGGCTGTTGATCCAACCGGAAACACCGCCGACCACATATGGATAACAGCCCTCTGCCACAATGCAAACCTTCATTTTTTTCTCCACCGTTCCTGCAATTTTATTTCCACCGTTGTATCTTCTGCGCAGATCAGATAGGCATCCTCCTGGATTTTTATCTGGCTTCCACCTTGTATATCTGCGATTTCCTCTCCATGTGTTCTGAGAATAAACCAACTTCCTGCCAAAGAGGTTTGCAGGATTATTTTATTTTCTTCTCTTTGCTCACTGTAATCCAGGTTCAGGAATGTTCTGGTTCTTGTATTACTCTCTGAAAGTGTAGTACTTGCAAAACAGGAAAACTCTTTCCAGTATGTGAGAAGGTTGCTGGAAAAACGCTTCTGCATTATTTCCCAGCGGTCGGTATCCTTCTGCGGCCAGAAGATATCATACATATTCAGCATAACATTTGTATATCCAAGCGCACTCTGAATACTTCTCATACGAATATCGTCACTGTATGTATAATTCATTCCATCGCTTGTAACAGACTGCAGCGTTACGAAATCTGAGCAGTAAGAAAGTACAGGTTTTTCTTCTGTGTATTCACAAATCAAAGTACTTACATTTTTCAGCAGCTCCGTATTCTCCAGCTGCAGAACAGAATTAATATTTTTTGCTTCCGTAAAAGCAGTTCCATATATATAACTTCTGTCTTCATTTTGAAAAAATTCATCATCCTTTTTCAGTTTTTCTTCAAAAGAAGCTGTATTCTGATACTGCAAAGAAAGTCCTGCTTCCGCATTTTGTTCCTTCATCTGCTGAAGATAGAATTTCAAGTTTTGGGCATCTGGCTCTATACTGTCCTCATAATCTGCCTGAGGCTGAATAAAGCAAGTCATTTTCCTGCCGCTTTTTTCCACAATAGAAATCAGGGAAGACCACATAATATCTCTGGCAATTCCAGTCATAGGCTGGCTGTAAAGCTTCTGCATTTCTTCATTATTTTCATCTGCAAAAACAGGAAAATTCACCATTGAAAGATTCTGTGCATTTACTACGGGATATAGAGTATACTCTGAGCCTTCCGCAAGCATACCGTCAAGAAGCCCAAGAGCTGTGCTGTCTTTCATATAATCTCCTACTACTGCGAATACACTGCTATTATTCAGTCCGTTTCTCCAGATCAGACTTGGAAGCTCTTCATTTCTCACATTTTCACCAGAGCTTTCATTAAGCAGTCCCATCATATAAGTTGTGGTTCCGCTTCCAAGCTGGTACCATGGAACCTTCAGCTGCAAATCCTGCCTTTCCTTTTCATCCTCTTCCTTACCAGCTTCATAAACCACACTTCCGCCAAGCAAAAGTCCATCAAACAGTTTTACCCCGGTTAGAGTCGTTTCATTAGCAGCAACTTTTTTAATTCCCAGGAAATCCATTAATTTAGGAATGGCTTGTATTAGTTCCGGATTTTCCAGACAGCCAAATACTACTATGACTCCCTGGCTTTCCATTTTTTTCAAAGCCTTCAGATCATTTCCAATCGCACGCTTTTCAGATTCCAGAATAATCATTTCCGGTAGCTCTTCTGCTCTTTCCTTCAGATCTGATGCAGATTTCTCAAAGCAAATTTCTCTTTTGGCATAGGTACACCATCTGCTTACTGCTACTGCCATATCACAGGATTCATCCCCTATAAAAACGATTTTTTTCCGCTTCTCAAAAGCTTCTGTACCCTCTTGTGCTGAAGCCTTCCATTCATTTTTTCCATCTGCTGCCTTTGGTGAAAAATAGGAGTTCGTATCATAGGCATTCTGCTGATCTCGCATAACAACTGAAAACTGAAATAAAAACAGCAGTACAAGCATCATAATTACAATACTGAAATATTTTCTTTTCGAAACCATTGTTTCTTTCCGTCCTTTTTATTTCACATAAATGTTCGGATCATTTCCAGAGTTTCATTATCAATGGCAATTTCTGATTCCTTTAGTTCATCCATTACACGAAAAAAATTATCCCGGTCATTGCAGGAATAAAACAGCTTCAGCTGACAAGTAAAGCTGGACAAGGCTCTTGGATATTGTTTCATGGAACGCTGGCACCATTTACCACAGGTCTCATATTCCTTTACGTCCAGAAGGCTCTGACATATCTTTTCATACATCGTACTGCTGATTTTCTGAGAATCCAAAATCCATGCCTTTTCCAGAACCTCATCCATACGTTCTGCCATAGAATGCTGTTCCAGATCTGTAAGTACCTTTTGCTCTATAATAGGATTCATATACTCAATCAGATGAATACAGTTCTCTGCCTGCTTCTCGTCCTCAACCAGGCACAGACGGTATCTTTCATGAACGCCTGTACGAAAATCATTTAATACCTCCTGAAGAACCGATGCCGCATAATGAGCAGTTTCTGAATCTTCACTGTTTAGCGCCAGGGCAATAGCGGAAAGAGAATGTTTATAGTCTCCTCTGATTACATTCATCATAAGTGTTCGCAGGCTTTTTTTGTCTGAAACCTCCAGAGCCTCTTCCAGTGCCACCATATTTTTTTCTACATCCTCATCAGGTCGTTGAAGGGTATCTGTCCGTTCCTTGCTAAATACCACATCTGAAAGATCCATTCCCTGCGAAGCAAAAAGCTTATATAATAAAAAGGAGCCTAATAGAAACAGCGGTCCTACCACCGGACAAAGAAGCATCATTCCTGCCTTCATCCATATGCTGGCATATTTTTCTTTTCTTCTTAGGTGCTCAAAGATCAGATAAATCACAACAACCACCAGATTTATCAGCATTAAAAGGATAAAATATCTCATTCTTTGTGACATACTGCTATATTCTCCACAACCTCCGTATTATATCCGTTCCTGTCAAATCGTTCCTGAACAAAGACAGCATTTGCTCTGGTTGTGTTTGCAAGAAGCACATACAGATTGCCGTCTGTCATCATACCAAGATAATCACTGTCTCTAAGATGACTTGTCATTTTTTCATCAATTTCCATCTGGCGATCTGGTGAAATACATATCTTTAGTAATACACATTCTGCCAGATTTCTGGTTTCTGCATTCATATATGCCTGAACCAGCGGCTCAAAGGCCTCCGGGCTGAGAATTCTGGAGCCTTTTTTATATCTTTGTGCTTCAAGGGCCTGAATATAACGCTGGGCTCTAAGAACTGCATTCTGAATCATGTAGCTGACTACAGTAAGGAAGTTCGCCTGCCCCAGAGTCATTTTTTCCCAGCTCAGCCCCCACAGCATCACAATCATTTGAATTTCATCACCTTCAAAAATCGCACACGCCATCTGCGGATACTGATCGTTCATTCGCTTATTGATATATACTCTTTTTTCACTCAGAGTCTCATAAATCTCTGTCATGTCTTTATATCTGATGGAATTCCCAAGACTCCTTGCTTTTTTCGAGCTTGCTGAAAAAATACGGGCATAATCTTTATTCACCACATTATAAATAGCCGCATCTTTCGTTTGCATCAGTTTCGTTAACATTTCTACAGCATAGAAAATTACTTCATCTGGCATATACTGATCCAGTTTCGATGTAATAGAGTAAATTTTACCAATACTATCCTTATGATCAATCAGCTGCTGCTCCATAACTCCCTTTACACGAACATTGCTCTCATTAATGTCCTTGATATCTGCAATCTGTCTGGATAAATGTTCCTCCAATTCCTGACTCTCCATGCGCATTGTTCGGATCTGATCTCGCATATATCCTACTACCAGTCCCAAAATAAACAGCTGTGCCACCCATACATAAGTATTATAATCCAGAAGGATCTCTAATCCACTTCTTGTATACATCTGGCGGAACATATATCCGGCTACTGCAAGTATGGCAGAAAAGGTAGCCTGCTGCTGTCCATATATAATAGCAAATAGAAGAACATATAAAAGAAAGGGATCCAGGTTAGCAAAATACCTGCTTCCAACTGTTCGGTTATTCAGCATAAAAAAGGGAATAAAGCATATCAGGTTTTCTGCAAATGGAACCAGCACACTTAACAGCCATTTCCATTTATTCCACAGTTTCTGCCACCAGGACAGCTGAAGCTGATCCTCTTCTACAAACACAGCCTTATGCTTCAGCATATATGCCGCCATTTTCTCAATAATTTCATCCGGCTTTGCAAATGCATGCACGCCATATTCTTTTTCAAAGCATTTCCCTGACAGTACACATCTGCTTATATCACCTGAAGTTGTAATAACATTCGCTGTGCTATTCATAGCTTTCTGAACCATTGAAGCCAGTTCCAGTTCACTTACCACATGATCAGAGGACATCTGATACAAAAATTTCTCATGAAGTTTATTTTTTACCACCTGATAAATAAATTCTACTGCATCATCCTCATATAAAAGAGAAAATGTATGCTTCTCATTGGCTTCTATATATCCATTGCGCATACAGTCCAGGCACATACGCGCACAAATATTATTGATATCCTTTTTGTCTCTGGGAATACTGTAAAGATGATCCAGTCTCAGCACTACAATATCCAGATTTCTTTTCCGTCTGAAATTATCACAGATTTCTTCAGCCTGGGCAATGGTATCTGCACGCAATCCAGCACTGGAGGTTGGGGTTTCTTCTATGATTTCATCCCTGTAATCTCCGCTATATACTTCGTCGGATGACAGAAAAATCACTTTTCCCTTCTTCGCTGCTGAGAGTGCAACCAGAATATTCATCAAATGGGAGGTAAATCGAACGGTTTCCTGTTCTGCTTCATTCCAGGAATAGTTTGTATCAAATGCTCCCATAAGAATGGTCACATCCGGATTCACGCTTTGCACAATTTCCCCCAGATTTTCACTGTCATATGGAAATTCATATTTTTCGAATACTTTCTTGTATTTGTTGTGTCTGTATTTATCTCCGGTCAGTATATAGACTCTATGTCCTTCCTTGCGAAGCTTCAAAATCAGACTATCCACGAGACTACAGGAGCCTCCTGCCAAAAGAATATTCATCTTTTTCCTTTCTCATCTCATAAAGTTACATTTCAAATAAAGATTTCCGGCTCAGTCGTCGTTCCAAGGCCCTGTTTATTTCCTTCTGCACCTTCTCAAAATCAATTGCATAATTGCTATCATTCACACATACCATAGGAATTTTGTGTTTTTCAATTGTTTTTGTCAGTTTGAGATTTTGATTCTCCAAATTAAAGTAACCACATAGCTTCTGCACATTTTGCGGAACAAAATCCCCCTGCAGCTTCTGGTATTCCCTAAGTACATACTGGCTTACATCCTCTTTATGGCGGAAGGCATGGCTGCACACACTTGTAAGCAGCTCCGGCTCCAGATTCCATAATGTTTCATAGGTACTTTTCTTTAAAGGTGAAGGACCATGTACCGTATAGAATCCAGTAAAGCGCGGAAATGCCAGTTCCATAATATTATATAAAAAATATGCCGGTGGATATCCTATATGAAAATAAGCTCCAGGCTGTTTCTTCATATTAGGCCGCTTTTGAAAATATTTTGCCAAAAGCATTGTATTGTTCAGATAAATGTAAGGCATAACCGGATCGTCAATATTCGCCACATCCGGCTGAAATGCCAGCATGTCAACCGGTTTTCCATTCTGAAAAAAGTCCGTTTCTTTAATCTTGTCTACAAAAAACATATCGTCATTGAAATAAACAAATTTTTCCGAAAGACCTTTTATTCTGTGAAAGTTCCATTCAATAGTATGGGAATTAAAAGTAGGTAAAAAATCTTTCGGAATAAATTCGTCATGTCTGACAATATTCAGCTTGGGATGTGCTGTATTCAGCCAGTCCGGAATATGTCCCCAGGTCACAAAGTGTACTTTCCTCACCCAGGGAGCAAACTGTTCCACTCCTCGGAACCAGTATTGCAGATTATCCCAATCCCGGTATCGTTCTTTTCTGTTGTCTGTTTTCTGTATCTGTTCAGATGTCTGTGCTGCCAGATTCCGCTGTCTTTTCCATGCCGGATCATTTCCGTCAACCCAGGTAATCACAAAATCAATCTCTGATTTTTCTTCTTGTTTTTTCATAAGTCACCACAAAAAATTCTTTCCAGATTTAAATTCACACTGCATTGCAAATCGAACATTCATTTTTCCAGTCATTGGATCTTCCACGCCAACGCTTATGCTATATTTTTCTCCTGCAAGCTTCAGAAGTTCTTCTGTTTCCAATAAAGTAGCGGTATGAATTGATTCGCCGGGAAGAACCGATGGCAGAAGAATTTCAACCTGCTTCTTTTCTATTGTGTTCCCAGTTTCATCAGTTACGTAAAGCCAAACCTTCCAATTTTTATAAAACGGTGCAGTTCCATTGTTTTCCCAGGTAAGCTCCAATTTTGCACCACCAGGACTCCAGGACAGAATCGCTTCTGAAATCCATAAACGATAGCCCATATTTTTCAAAACAGTTTCATATCCCTGCAAAAATCCGGGATTTGCTGCATTTGGTCCCAAGAAGGTAGTATGCGATTCCCGAATCAGTTCTACGGTTTGAGAAAGGCTGGCTTTCAGCATTTCTTCCATTGAAAGCGAACTGGTAAACTCTCCGCCTACAGGAGCCTTTTTCCAGAAATCTGTCATAGAAACCAGAGCTTTTTCTTCATTTGTCTGGCTAAGATCACCACCAGCTTCAATTTCATTAAGCCATGCCGCCGTCTCACTTGGTTCCCCTGTCATATCATTATAAAGACCTGTTTTGTATTTTGCAGCATGAGAAAAGGGTCTTCGCATCAGCAGCATTGCCTCAGGAAAGGCATCCACCCAGGGCGACACATACTGTTCCCTCACATCTTCCAGTGGAAGCCTCTGAATTCCTGCGCTATAATTCACATGCCATTCTCCCCAGTGTCCAAGACTTCCAAGCTCAATATAGCTGATCAGTCCATCCTGTCCCCAATGCTCTCCCATCGCTTCCACAGCTTTTCTGTGATATGCAATGAATTGTTCCTTGTTATAATCCGGGGAAAATCCCTTTCCAAATTCCACATCATACCAGGTTCCTGCCTGATCTGTTTTTTCATACAGCCATTCGGGAATATCCATATGCTTCTCAGCTCCCGGCACATCGCAGACAAATCTCAATACAATGTGCTTTCCTTCTTCTCGCCAACGGTCAAGCTGATTCTCTTTCTCAATTTCTTCCCAGTTGTACTTTCCCTCTTCCGGCTCCAGTTCTGCCCAGGTAACATCCATATATAGCAGAGAAACATCCTCACGAACCTCTGCATTCCATGCGCAGGGGGCATAACCCATAAGTGGGTTTCCAAAAACCTCTTCTGATAATTCATATTTTTGGATATTCCGCTGAGACAATACACAAAGCGCAATAACTGTTATCATAAGCAATACCGTGCCAAACAGCCACCACTTCCATCGTTTTATTTTCAATATTTCTTCGCTCCTGTTTCAGGAAAATTTTATTCTCCCAAATTATATAAATGTTCCGGATTTTGCTTCACTACATAACATATAAAATCTTCATCTTCATAATAAACCTTAAGTTCATAAGGAAAGTGCGTTTTAAATTCCTGACACCAGTAATGCATCTCCGATTCCAGAATCCTTCGGTTTCCAATAATAGAATAGGCATCAGAAGCTTTACCCATAATTGTAAGTGATTCGCCCACCAATTCTTCTGAAATCTCTCCGTGTTCAATGTCATCTCCTATACTCAAAACAGCAGTAGTATATTCATAATACTTTGTATATTTATCCTGCGCAAGCCATCTTGGTCCTGAAAAGAAATGATACTGCGCATAATAAATAGGATTTTTCTCTATATAGAAGAAAAGATATTCTGTAGGAATATAATAATCTTCCTGCTTGGATCTGTTATAAAATTCAAGAATTTCCTCATGTCTGGCTTCTTCTATTGACTGGTACATTTCCTCTGTTGTAGATATAATTGTATAGCTGTACTGAGGATAATCATCCATAATTTTATTTGTCAGTTCCACTGCTGAATTGTATCGTGTCAGTTCATAATATAAGTAGCCGTGAAACACTCCGAAATAATTTGTCCCTGCATAAATAGCCAGCACTCCTGCGAAGCTGATCTGGGGCATAAAGCATCCGATCTTTGTTTTTTCCAGCAGAAAAAACAGTTCGTCTGCAGGAATTGCCATCATTGCCAAAAGCAGAATCTGTTCCGGTAAACATAATCTTGCTCCTGCAATGATTTCCGGCAGTCCAAGAAACGGTGCTGCATAAAGAATCATAAACAAAACAGATGCAAATGTGATCCCTGCATACATTTCAAAAGGAATTTTTTTGAAACGTACGATAGTAATTCCCATATTTATAATACTAAGTAGTACAGCTGCCAGCGTAAAACCAATCAGCCAGTTCGCTCGGTTACCTCTGTAAAGCTGCGCATAACCATACCGATAAACTGCCTTTATATTGTCCCAAACAGTCTGTATTATTTTTTCTGCGAGAGAAGTTTTTGTCACCTCTACGTCTGTTTCATTTTTATCTGTTGCTTTTACCTGATTATGAAGCTTTGACTGCCCTGATAAAGGAGCTTCATTACTATCAGCTTCTGCAGCCTTATTTTCCTCAGTTTTTTGGCCTTGTTCCGTAACAACCTGTGCAGCTTTCGTTCTGCCCTCTTTGGTATCTGTACCATTTATAATGTTCATTCCCCAGTTCAAAGAGCCCTGAAGGGGAATTCCAGAAGCAAATGCCAGCACCATAGGTGTTGTAGAAATAATCACTCCTACAAGTATCGCAGCAGCCAAAGACCAGAAATTTCTTTTCCTGAAAATTCTGTTAATGCCAAAAACAGCAAAAGAAGCGCACAGAAAAAATGCCATGATTGTAACATAAAAATGAAGTGCGAGAGAAGCGGCCAATGAGGTCATAAATAAAAACAGATTCTCATCAAAGCCTCTTTTTTTATTTCCGTTTTCGGTATTTCGCCTCATAAAACGGACAAGATACATTACACACAAAAACAGGGTATATAAACCAAATTCCTGAGGAATGGTATACTGCAGACGGGATATTCCATAAATCTCATCCACACAGACCACATCTATTGTAAGAAATGCAGCCAGTATCAGATAAACCGTATATTTGGATCTCAATGTCTCTCTGAACAGACAATAAACCGCTGCCAGCAAGGCCGTCACATGAATCTCTCCCAGGAACAGCAGACAGCTGTATATAGATACTCCAAACAATGCATCCATACAATAAACAAAACAGTGCATTGCCTCCGGATAGACTCCTGCCGAAAAAATCTGCCCTTCCTTCAATCCATAGATCCAGGCATGATGAACATACATATCTCCCCAGCCATAGGAGTGATTCTGAAAGGCTCCATAAGAAAAATAAATAATTGCAAAAACCATAAGAACACTTAAAATGCTGTATTCGATTTTTTTTCCTTTTGTCTTCTCATCTAATTTTCCAAGCAAACCTGCAATAAGTGCTTTACACTCTCTTAGCAGATCTGCCAGAAGGGATTTCCACCCCAGGGTTCCTGCAAGAAGAGTCTGAAGCTGCCTGGATACATACTTCCGTAATTTTCCCTCGCGCAAAATTGATGCTGCAAAAATCCCATAAAAAGCGGCAAATACAATCCATCCTTTTAATATATGAAGTAAGCCCAGTCCCAGGACAAGCGTGTTAAGCAACAGAACAGAAACTGTAGAGCAGAAGGCAAAACGAAAGGTCAGACTTTTTCCGGACAGCTTTTTTCGAAAAACCACAGATGGCCATACATACATCAAAAAAGCATATCCGATAAACACTTTGATAAATTCAAGAATCCAATAAGCCATTCTTTTGCGGTACTCTCCTTTGTTTTTAGTAAAATCCTCATTTTTTTGATTTAGTATACCACATATTATTTTCACATTAAATGTTTATATTGGCAAGTGGAGTAAAAATTCCGCCTTTAAATCAGCGTAAAATTACATAAAAATCACAAAAACACCATCCTGTCAAAGGAAATGCTCATTCATTTATACAAAAAAATCTCCTGTGGAAGTTTCCGCCCACAGGAGATCTTTTTGTATAATTTTTCACACATTCTTATTTATTTCTTATAGTTCTCTACATTTTCCTGTGTGACCTTATGATATGGTGTCCGGACATATTTTCCATCAATTAATGGAATACTATCCTTATCTCCATTGGTTGCAATGGCAAATGCAAGATTCAGCATTTCCCGGGCCTGCCCTTCTTTATCATTGTTAACAGTTCCCAGCATTTCGCCATTTTCAACTGCCAAAAGTCCCGCATCTGTGCCATCAATTCCCACAACCCCCGGCCAGTCTTCTCTGGGAATCTGGGAATCACGCAGCGCATCAATTGCCCCAAGAGCCATGTCATCGTTATTCGCAATGATCAGCTCAATCTTTCCGCTAAACTGTGTAAGCAGCGCTGCTGTTTTTGTCTGTGCCTGTGCTCTGTTCCAGTTAGCCATTGCATAGCCCAGCTTTTCCGCTTCCACACCATTTTCTATCAAAGTGTTTACAGAGTACTCTGTTCTTACGATGGAATCCTGATGTCCTGCTTCGCCTTCCAGCACCACATACTGGCAAATGCCATCACCGTTTTTGTCCATTTTGGCATTGGTCTTAAAGGCATTTGCAGCAAGTTCTCCTTCCAGCACTCCAGACTGCAGCGCATCTGCACCAACATAATACAATTCACTCCAGCGTTCCAGATCCTCTGCAACCAGCTCACGGTTAAAAAAGATAATCGGCACCTGCTTGTTCTCTGCCAGATCAGTAATTGTTGTGGGCTCTGTGCGGTCAACCAGATTTACACATATCACATCACAGCCCTTCTCGATCAGACTTTTCACCTGCTCATTTTGTGTCAGCTGGCTCTGGGAAGCATCCATCAGCTCCACATTGATTGCAACGCCGGTTGCTTCCTCTTTGTCCTCTGCGTACTCTGTAAACTTCGTCATCATTTCCGAAATAAATGTGTCATACTAATCATATGTGCGAGCTGTGAAATCAGCATAGCTGATTTCCCCTAGAGTGTGTTTGAAAAATAAAAGTTGCACAAAACATATATTCGTTTACCCTTTTTCATGTTAAAATAAAGAAAAAGGGGTGTTGATTATGTTGCGCCGATACGAATTAACCGATGATGAATGGAATCGTGTTGCTCCCTTACTGCCACCTGAAAATTCTGGAAAGCAAGGTCGTCCTTCAAAATGTAATCGGACAATTCTAAATGGAATTGTTTGGATTGCTCGCAGTGGGGCTCCCTGGCGGGACCTCCCAGAACGTTATGGGGCCTGGCAAACGGTTTATTCCCGTTTTCGTAAATGGATTGAAGATGGCATCCTTGATAATATTTTTCGTGTCTTGAGCTTAGAAGCTGAATTAACGGAACTATCAATTGATGCCTCTATCGTCCAGGCTCATCAGCATAGTGCTGGAGCAAAAAAGGGGGCCATCAAACGAAATTGGACACAGCCGTGGAGGAGCCAGCACAAAAATCCATGCAGTTGTAGATGCATACGGTTATCCGGTTTATTTTATGATCAGCGAAGGGCAGCGTAACGATATTAATTACGCAATCCCTTTGTTAGATCATGTCGACACAAACGGAAGCAATGTATTAGCTGACCGTGGATACGATAGCAACAAGCTGATTGACTATATTTATACCCACGGTGGAGAGCCAACAATTCCTTCTAGAAAAGGAGCTAAGTTTGATCGTTATTGCGATTGGTGGCTTTACAAAGAGAGACATTTAGTAGAAAACTATTTTCTCAAATTGAAAGCGTTCCGTCGAATAGCTACGCGTTACGATAAACTGGCTTCAACCTTCTTAGGAATTATATGCATTGCCTCAATATTAATTTGGTTAAAATGAACAACTTAGAATGTTTTTCAAACACGCTCTAGCTCTCGTAAAAAAATAAACCGTGTAGAACATAAGCGTTCAATTACACGGTTTATTTTTTACTATTCTTCTTAATGACAGCTGTGACTTCCACATCCATGCTCTCCGCATGTATGTCCTTCCCCATGGCTATGTTCGTGGTGAGAACACTTCACATCAGGATTATACTCAAGTGTTTCATTGAGAAAAGCTTCTACCGCTTCGTCCGCATCTCCGGAAGCTCCTCCGAAAAGCTTAATGCCAGCTGCCGCTAATGCTGTCTGTGCGCCGCCTCCAATTCCGCCACAGATCAAAACATCTGCATGCAATGCATTAAGAAATCCTGCCAATGCACCGTGTCCGCTTCCATTCGTATCTACTACCTCTGAATGTACTACTTTTCCTTCCTCTACATCATAAATCTTAAATGTCTCTGTGTGTCCAAAGTGCTGAAAAATCTGTCCGTTCTCATAGGTTACTGCTATTCTCATTATACCTTCTCCTTTTTCTACTGCATATTTTTGATAAATCTCCTGCTTGTAACATTTTCCAAAGCTGCAGTTGTTACTTTGACCATCACAGATTCTGAAATCCCCGCCTTCGATTCTAAGTGGATGTCCGTCAATGAGCGCATCTGCTATTTTCTTCCTGGCAATCTCGTAAATTCGTTGAACCGTTGTTCTTGCGATCTGCATAGATACTGCGCACTGTTCCTGGCTATAGCCTTTCTTGTCCAGAAGACGGATTGTCTCGTATTCGTCTACAGTCAGAACAATAGGTATTTTTTTCTCAGTATTGTCTGCCGGAAGGAATTCTAAAACATTTGGAAAATGGCAGACTTTTCTGCATTTTACTGGTCTTGGCATAAACTGCTCCCTTCTCGCTTTTCTTACATATTAACTCTATTATGGGCATATGTCAATTATATAATTGACGTTTCTCCCCAAAACAAGTATACTATACAAAAGGAGATAACTATTATGAGCTTTGAAAATTATTTTCCGGTATGGAATGAATTAAATGCAGCACAAAAGGAACTAATTTCGGACAGTTTAAGCGCGAGGCAGGTAAAAAGAGGAACAATTATCCATAATGGCAGCCTGGATTGCACTGGATTATTACTGGTTAAATCCGGACAGCTTCGAACTTATATACTTTCAGATGAAGGACGGGAGATTACACTTTACCGCTTGTTCGATATGGATATGTGTCTCTTATCTGCCTCATGTATCATGCGTTCCATTCAATTTGAAGTGACTATTGAGGCGGAAAAAGATACTGAGCTTTGGATAATCCCTGCTGAAATCTATAAAAGTATCATGCAAGAATCTGCTCCAGTCGCAAACTATACCAATGAGTTAATGGCTACCCGTTTTTCTGATGTCATGTGGC
>OLSL01000812.1_pt1 | contig 32584 bp, 34 predicted proteins | sample 1672511 | NCBI WGS metagenome assembly OLSL01 (sample SAMEA3136694, study PRJEB25190) | human gut metagenome | biome: human gut; feature: human-associated habitat; material: faeces | place: Austria | collected 2013
TTTTGCGATTTTAAAACGTATTAATATATTAATTTATAATTTTTATATACTCTGGAAAAATATAGACCTAAAATTTAAAAGAATAAAAAAGCCACAAAAAGGAGCATAATTAAAATGCCCCATTATTACTTATTTTCCTATGTCAATATAGACACGCTCATTAGGCAAATACATATCTAATTTTTCTCTAGCGATCTGTTCTATATATTCATTTGAATTTATATTATTTTTAGTTGCTATTAATTTTTCTTGTTCTTCTTGTGCTTTTGTAATTTCTTGATTATATTTATTTTCTTCAGCTTTATATGCATTTAATGTTTGTTGTTGTGTTACAAATGTGTTTATTACATATATAGCGAAAATTAATAGGAATAATCTCTTACATAATTTTTTTAGATTAACTTTTCTCATATGTATTTTTCTCTCCAGTTTTTCAATATATATATTTTTTTCTACATTTTTCAGTAAAATCCTTCTTTTATCCATAATTTTATTACATAAATTATGACAAATTGTTATTTTCTGTTTTTTTATTTATACTTTTAAACAATTTTGCAATTTTTTCTCTTACATTTATAAATATATGATAAAGAGGTCGAAAAATAATTTTTTTTATAAAATTATATATAATACTAATAGGATACCATACTACCTTTTTAATGATATTTAAGATGGTAACATTTACTTTTATAAAATATTTGCTTAGTGTTAACATATACATGACCAGACCAAAAATCAGTCCAATAAATACGTAAATACGTATTTCTCCATTGTTAAAAGTAAATATTGTAAAGAGTAAAATACAACCAGTCGCAATCCAAAATATAATATCTTCAATGTACGTTATGATATCAGGTGTTCTAAAACTCTTTCTTATTATTCTAAAAATATCAAATAATATTCCTATGACAATACCTGTAATAATAAATATAAATAAATTAAATAACTGATTATAAATATTTAAATTCAAGCTATATTCCCTTCTTACCTAAAGATTTTGCCTAAAAAGCCACCTGATTTTTGGTTTGTATCTTTCTCACTATATCCAATGTTATATACTTCTCCATCAATAATTACTTCCGCTGTATCTAGACTTAGTTTATTTATTCTTAAATTATCTCCTTTAATTGTTAAAAGTCCTAGTTCTGTTTCAAGTATCACAATCTGATCATCAAAACTTAAAACATCTAAAACTCCAGATATACTTAGCTTTTCCCTATTTTCTAAAATTACATTTTGTACTACATTAGTAGAATTATTTATATTTGATTTTCTATCTTCTATGGTCATAAAATCAACTCTCCTTCGTAAATAGTCTAAAATATATATATTCAGAACTTGTCTGTTTTAGAACCAAAAATGGAAGATCCTTAAAACTTATAGTTTATTTTAATAATCTTCCTTTTCTCTTAATTTCTTATATAATTAATTCATTATGCAATTGTTCTAATATTTTACTTGATGCTTTTTCTTTTGTCATTATGGATATTTTACATTCGTCAACTTGTATTGATAAGATCTCTAATTTATTTAAGTTAAATATCTGTAGTATTTGTTTTATAATTTTTTCATTATTTGCAATTCCGTATCCAACTAACGATATTCTAGAAATATTAGTAAAGGTTGAATTAAACATTTTCAACTCTTTTTCTAATAGTTTCTGAAATTTTAAGATATCAGATGACTTTATTGTAAAACTAATATTTAAACTGTTAACACTATTATTGAATATAGTATTTAAAAGTATTCCATTTTCAATTAATGTTAAACAAAGTTTATCAAACATATCGTTGCTATATGTTTCATATTTTAAATTTATTAAGAATAAGTCATCATTTTTAACAATGCTTTTAACAGAGCTTTCTTCTATTTTATCACATATTACTGTTCCAACATTGTTATTAAATGTAGAACCTGTTTCTATTAAAACTTTATATTTTTGAGCTATTTCTACGCATCTATTGTGTAAAACCTTGGCTCCCTCATTAGACAAATCTAACATTTCTTCATAGGAAAGCGTCTCTATTTTCTTTGCTTCAGTTATTTTATTTGGGTCTGTTGAATATACTCCATCCACATCTGAGAATATATAACAATGATCTGCATTAATAGCTGCAGCTACTGCAACTGCAGTAGTATCAGATCCCCCTCTTCCAAGAGTTGTAATGTCTCCAAATTCATTGACACCTTGAAAACCTGCTATAATTACAATTTTATTTTTACTCAACTCCTCATTAATTCTTGAGGTATCTATTTGTTCAATCTTAGCTTCTTGATTAATATTATTAGTATATATTCCAGCTTGCCATCCAGTTAGGGATACTGCAAGATATCCTAATCTGTTTAATAGAATACTTAATTTAGAAATTGAGACCTGTTCTCCTGTACTAAGTAGTACATCCATCTCTCTACTGTTAGGAGTATAACATAATTCTTTAGCCTCTTTAATTAAGTTGTCTGTTGTCTTACCTTGTGCAGATACAATTACAACAACTTTTTTATCCTGATTATAAAATTCTGCAATTTTATTTGCAACAATATTTAACTTTATATTATCAGATAAAGAACTACCACCAAATTTTAAAACTATTGTTTCCATTCTTCACAGTCCTTTTCATAATATTTAGATATATATAATTATAAATCACCTATAATATATTCTATTTTATTTTTTTAATAAAGTTACTAAGATTATACTTTTATATTATTTATTATTTATAATACTCTTTAAATAACTATTAATAAATCCGTTTAAATCACCATCCATTACACCTTGAACATTTCCTACTTCATAGTTTGTTCTATGGTCTTTAACAAGTGTATATGGGCAAAATACATAAGAACGGATTTGACTTCCCCATGCAATGTCCATTTGAATGCCTTTTAATTCATCTATTGTATCTTTGTGTTCTTGTTCTTTTAACTGCAATAGTTTTGATTTTAACATTTTCATAGCAGTTTCTCTATTTTGTATTTGAGATCTTTCTGTTTGACAAGCTACGACAATGTTTGTAGGAATATGCGTAATTCTTACTGCTGATGATGTTTTATTTATATGCTGTCCTCCTGCTCCTGAGGCTCTATATGTATCTATTCTTAGGTCATCAGGATTTATATCTATTTCAACATCTTCCGTAATTTCTGGTAAGACCTCAACAGAGGCAAATGAAGTATGTCTTCTTCCACCAGCATCAAAAGGTGAAATTCTAACAAGTCTATGGACTCCTTGTTCTCCTTTAAGATATCCATATGCATATTCTCCCGAAACTAAAAATGTAACACTTTTAATACCCGCTTCGTCACCCTGAATATAATCAAGCTCTTCTACTGTATATCCATTGTCATTTGCCCACCTTGTATACATTCTATATAACATTTCAACCCAGTCTTGAGCCTCAGTACCTCCAGCTCCAGGATGCAAGGTAATAATTGCATTATTAGCATCATATTTACCTGACAATAAAGTTGATATCTCTAATTTGTTTATATTTTTTTCTATAACTTTAATTCCAGATATAAGCTCTTTTTCTAATTCTTCATCAGATTCACTTTTTAATAAGTTGTTTATTTCATATATATTATCAAATTCATTCTTTACATTCTCAAATTCTTGTATCCTTGCTTTTAATCGAGTAATTTTTTTTAAAACAATCGAGCTATTTTTCGTATCATTCCAAAAGTCTGAATTTGCAGTCTGTTTTTCTAGATTAGACAATTCCATTTCTAAACCTGTAATGTCAAAGTGAATCACCTATTTCAGTTAATTTACTTTTAAGTTTCTCTAGTCTTTGAGAACATTCTTCTAAATCTACCACATAATCACTTCCCTATCATTCTATAACTATACTATTTTATTATTATAATACTTTTATACTAATATTTCAACGATATTCATTTGTCTATTATTCCATATCCACCTGTAATAGGATCCTGAAATATAAATATTTTAGGTGTTAAAAATGTAAATATAATAAAACAAGCAAATAATATTATCAAGCCTGTTACTGCAAGTTTTGTGTTACATCTTGGTCTTGATGTCATAAACTTATAAGCCACATATTCACCCAATACAATGGCAACAAAAAAGCTTCCAATGTCTAAAAATGAATAATTGGTTCCTAGTATTGCTGTATATGTATAGAAAAAAACAACAATAAATAGAAGAGCTGTTAATATACCAAGTAGCTGTGCGCATAGAAAATTATTATTAGTAGTTTTTCCTATATAAAAATACCCTACAACCGTCATTATTATCATTGGAAAGAACACTAATTTTAGATGCTCCCAGGTGCTTTCATTAACTGCTGAAAAAGCTCCAACTATAACATTTTCGTTTGACCATTGATAAGTAAAGTGCAGTAACGTTCCTAATATAGCAACAAAGACTGCACTAAAAATTTGAAATTTTAATATTTTATTTTTATCTTCCATTTCAATCCCCCTAATACATACTTATATGTATTAAGAAGTTTATATATGAATTTATATTATAACAGTTATAATTAAATATATTGTATTAATATGCGTTACTTTATTCTTTTTAGCCTTAATGCATTTAATATTACAGTTATACTACTAAATACCATTGCAAGACTTGCAATCATTGGAGTTATGGAAATTCCTACTCCTCTAAAGATTCCCATTGCAACAGGTATCATTAAACAATTATAGAAAAAGGCCCAAAATAAATTTTGCTTAATATTTTTTATTGTTTTTTTGCTTATATTTATTAATTTAACAATACTACTTAAATTGTTCTTTGTAAGAATTACATCTGAAGAATCCATTGCGATATCTGTTCCACTTTTCACACTTATTCCTATATCAGCATTAGCTAGTGCAGGACTATCATTTATTCCATCTCCGCACATCATAACAAATCTATTTCCTGTTTTTAATTCATTTACCATATTTGCCTTTTCTTTTGGTAAAACATCTGACACTACCCTACTTATTCCTAATTCTTGTGCTATCTTACTTGCAGTTTCTTTATTATCACCTGTTAGCATTACAGTTTCTATATTCATACTAGATAACGTATTTATTACTTCTTTAGCCTCTTCTCTAACTATATCGTTTACACCAATCAAAGCTAGAATTTCTTTATCTTGTATAACATATACAATACTATTTCCTTTACTTGCCACGTCCTTCTCATCTTGTTCATATGGATTATTTATATCATACTTATTTAGGATCTTAGAACTACCTATAATAATATTCTTATTATCTATTTTCCCTGTAATTCCATAACCTGTAATATTCTCAAATTCATTAATATTTAATGGTGAAATTTTGTTTTCTTTCATGTAATCAGTAAATGCTTTTCCTATTGGATGTGTTGTTTTTTCTTCTATACTTCCAACAATTTGCAATAATTCATTATCTGTAAGTTTACTATAATTTCTAACCTCTGAAATCTTTAATTTACCATACGTTAGAGTTCCTGTTTTATCAAAAACTACAACAGTTGTTTTTTGTGCATTCTCTAATATTGCACTTTGCTTTATCAAGATTCCATTTGTAGCACATATACCTTCACTTACTATTATTGCAAGTGGAGTGGCTAAACCTAAACTGCAAGGACAAGCAACTACCAAAATAGTAACGAAAACAGTTATTGCTGTTTCTATAGTTTGTTCAATTGCAAGGTATACAATAAATGTTAATATTGCTAAAACAATTACAACCGGCACAAAATATCCAGATACTTTATCTGTAACTTTAGCTATAGGTGCTTTTGTGTTTGTCGCTTCTACTACCATTCTTACTATTTCTGAAACTGTTGATTCTTTTCCTATTCTTTCAGCTTTATATTCAATGTATCCATCATAATTTAAACTTCCTGCAATTACTTTACTCCCAGTTTCTTTTGATTGTGGCTTGCTTTCTCCTGTTATAAATGATTCATCAAGATGGGCCTTCCCCTGTATGATTTCACCATCTACTGCAATCTTTTCTCCGGGTTTACATACAACAATATCTCCTTTATGAATTTCGTCAAGAGTAACTTCTTTTAACTTTCCATCTATTTTTATTATTGCTTTATTAGGAGTAATTTCTACTAATTTCTGTATTGCTTCTTTTGTTTTGTCCTTACTTACTCCATCTATATATCTCCCCAACTTTATGAAATATATTACGATAGCTGCTGATTCAAAGTATAAGTTCATTACTTGATGATGATCTCCACTATATACTAAATAAACATTATATAAGCTATATAAAAAGCTTGTAATTACTCCAATTGAAACTAAGGTATCCATATTAGGAGTTTTGTGAATTAGATTCTTATATCCATTTTTTATAATATCAAAACCATATATTATGAATAGTATTGTTAAAATCAAAAGACTTATTATATAATTTGTTGTATGCATATGAGGATCTAAAAATGGTATTGTTGGTAAATTTATCATATGTCCCATTGAAATCCACATTAATAAAATTGCTAAGACTGTATAAAATATAAATTCTATTTTTTTAACTTTATTTTTACTTTCTATTTTTATTTCTTTAAATTCACCTAAACTTTTAAATCCTGCTTTTTTTACAAAACCTTCTATCTTCTCAACATCTAATATTTTTTCATCATATTCAATATATGCATTTGCCATTACTAGATTTACTGAAGCATTATATATTCCATTTTGCTTATTTAAATATTTTTCTAAACCATTTGAACAAGCTGAACAAGTCATTCCATCTACTGATAAAATAATCTTCTTCATATGCATTACTCCCCTATTACTTCATATCCAATATCTTCAATAGTATCCTTTATAATTTTACTATCTATTTCTTTATTTAATGTTACTATAACTTTACCTGTGCTATGATCAGCACTAACTTTATCTACGCCATCTATATTTCCTATTGCATTTTTTACCCTGTTTTCGCATCCTTCACACATCATTCCATCTATTTTTAAAATAATTTCTTTCATATCATTCAAATCCTTTCTTTTATTTAATATTTATACAAAAACATTTTTCTGTGGTTAAAAAATTTCAACAAAAAATCCATTAGATTTAATGCTATTACATATTTTTTTCCACATTATATAAAAATATGCTTTATTACAAAAAGATAATGCATTATTTGAGACTATCAAATCGCAATTAGGTAATTTTAATTCTTCAAATTTTTGAACTTGAAAGGTAAACTTACTTTTTTCTTTATCATTTAGTTTTTCTATTATTGAATTTGCAACATCTATACCATCTATTTCAAGAACGTTCCAATTATTTTGAATTAAATATATTGTATCATTTCCAGCTCCACATCCTATATCTATTGCATTTCCTGATAGTCCTTTATGATTATTAACAAAACTTACTATGTTTTTTCTTGGGGGTATATTGTTTGTAACTTTGTGATATTCATCCCATTCACTCATTTATATTTACTCCTATATATTTTTATTTCTAATATAATTTCCATCAAACTCATTTTCTAGTATGTCCATGTGTAACTTATCATATTATTTTCCGTACATGTACCATTAAATATATAAGATTTTTTATTTACAGATTTAAATTTATAATAACAAATATCTCCTGTAAATTCATCACTTTAAATTGATTTTTTCTTATAAATTGTGTTATTTTTAAATATGTATCTATTAGCAATATAATGGAGATAATTTTCTTAATTTATCAACGACATCAATTAAGCATTTTATAGTATAATCCATATCCTCTTGGCTATTATATTTTCCTATGCTAATCCTTATAGTGCTATGTGCTACAGCATCTGATAATCCTATAGACTTTAATACATGTGATGATTCTATACTTCCAGTAGTACACGCGCTACCTGTAGATATATATATACCTTTTTCATCTAGTTCATGTAATATATTGTCTGCTTCTACAAATTCAAAAGAAATGCTTATATTTCCTGGTAATCTTTTTATTAAATCTCCATTTATTTTTACTCCTTCTATATTTTTTTTTATTTCATTTATAAAATAATCTCTCAACTCAATTGTTCTATTATTATTTTCTTCTAAGTTTTCATAGGCTATGGTCAATGCTTTTGCTAATCCAACAATACCAGCAACATTTTCCGTCCCTGCTCTTCTGTTTCTTTCTTGATGTCCACCATTTAAATATTTCCTGAATTTTACTCCATCTCTTAAATATAATATTCCTATTCCTTTAGGTCCATAAAATTTATGGGCTGATAAAGAAAGTGAGTCTATATTCATATTCTGAACATCTATCTTTACATTTCCTATAGCTTGTACACTATCTGTATGAAATAAAATATTATACTTTTTTGCAATTTGACCTATCTCATCTATTGGTTGAATAGTACCAATCTCATTATTAGCAAACATTATTGAAATCAGAATTGTATCTTTTCTTATTGTATCTTCTAATTCTTTTAAATTTACAATTCCGTTTTCATCTACTCCTATATATGAAATTTCAAATCCTTCTCTTTCTAATTCCTTGCATGTATCTAAAACTGCTGGATGTTCTATTTTACTTGTAATAATATGTTTTCCTTTATCAATATTACTTAATGCTATTCCTTTCAAAGCCATATTATCAGATTCACTTCCACCACTTGTAAAATATATTTCACTTGGATTTGCATTTAAATTTAAAGCCACTTCTTTCCTTGCGTTTTCAATTATTTTCTTATTATCTCTTCCTATTTTGTAAGTTGATGATGGATTACCATACTTTTCTTTTAAGTATGGCAACATTTCTTCATAAACTCTATTATCCATTTTTGTTGTTGCAGCATTATCTAAATATATTTCCATGATTATCACTTCTTTCTTTTTGAATTATACCATATATTTTTCATATTTTAAATATATTGACAAAATATAATTCTTATTATATTCTTTATACAAGGAGGCGATATTTTGAATAATATAAGAGTGGGTTGCTCTGTTCTGATAAAATCAAATAACAAATTATTATTAGGAATTAGAAATAAAGAGCCCAATAAAGGAATGATAATCACACCTGGAGGTGGTGTTGAATTATTTGAAAGAATGAAAGATACTGTAAAAAGAGAAATGATGGAAGAAACAGGTTTAGAAATCACAAATATTAAACAATTGAAAACTTATGAAATTATTAATAAACCAGATGAACATAGAATTATTATTTACTGGTCAGCAGATTATGATAAAAATTCAGTGCAATCAGCAACTGATTTAGCAGATGCTAAATTTTATAGTAAAGAAGAAATCAAAGAACTAGATAAATTAGGAAAATTAAGTGATATAACAAAACAGGTTTTATCTGACAACAATTGGTTATAAAATATAGAACTAGGTATTTTTATCTATCTAGTTCTATGTTTTTACTAATTGATCTTTCAATATTCCATACTTCAAATACACAAAATTTATCTTCATATATATTCATCATAATTCCAAATGGTTTGCTTGGCATCTGAAAATTGCCATAAATAATTTTATCTATACATTCATCATATAACTGCCTAAATAGCTTATAATCTAATTTGGGAGTTTTTTTCGGTATACTATTTTCTATTTCATCAATTTCTTGTTCCTTTAAATTTAATGTTAATTCTTTTATTCTGTTACTTCTAGATACTTGATATTGTTCATCTGTTATTTGAAATAATCCTTTACCTATCATTCTAGCCTCTTTATAATTATGTATAGGCTTTTCATAAATAGAATCCCATGGTATTGACATTGCTGTATGAATTGTTTTTCCTCTTGTAATATCTCCAACATCAAATCCTGGTCCAACATAATCTATTAAAATTCTATCTTCTTTTTCAAATACTGCCATAATTGCACCATTTGTTTTATATCTTGGTGTATAATGTCCTGTTAACATTGTTGATGGATGTTTGGATATAAGAATAACTCCATCTTTTGAACATTTTTTTACTTCTGACAGATAATTATTGATATTATCTAATTTTACATCTCTTCCTCTTATCATTTTATAGCCTTGTCCAATTGGAGCATCTGTTCGACATAATAATGGTTCTTGTCCAAATATTTCTCTTATTTTCGGATTACTCGTATCTATATAATCACTTAAAATGTATACATCTCCAAAAGATGGAAGTCCTAAACTATTACAAATATCCCATCCTTTTAATTTTCCATATTTAGATATTACATCTCTATCTTTCGCCTTTGTCAATGATTTCATTACTTTTCTCTCCTATTTCTCTTTTTTTAAAGTCAACTATCCATCCCTCCAAGTTTTTCATATTAACTACTGAATATTTGTTATTTTTCATCAACAATATCAAACTCCCAACAGTCGCCATAATTTCTCCTGATATATATTCTGGTTTTGATACTTTTGAGTATTCTTTATGTTCTGGTTGATCCATTCCTCCAAAAAGATTTAATTGTCTACTTTCTTCTAATAAGTTTTGTCTTACTTTATCTGAAATGTTCGTAAAATTATTGTATTCTGGCTTAATAAAATATTTTTTGCATTTATCATCTATTCTTTGTAAAATAAATTCATATTCTTTCATAAGCATTTTATCGATTTCTTCTTGCTCTCTATCTATTATAAAATTATTCATTTTATAAGATGAGTTTACTCTAGATGCAATTCCTAAATTTGATATTCTACTTTCTAATTGTCTTGCAATTCTCCCATTTGGAGTTTTAGCTAAAAATATAGAATAAATAGCTCCTTGTTCTAATAATCTTTCATACTTTCTATAACTAGCAGCCGTTCCAACCTTTAACTTATCATTTGCAAAATAAGCAAGGTATACATGGTGTTCTTCATTGCAAAATTTTCTTGCCGTATTACTATTTGTTTGACATATACTACCATTACATCCTAAACATAAATCAAAACCAGACTTTGTTTGGCATTCTCTACATTGACAATATTCACTTCCTGTTAAATCTACAAAAGAATGACATGGAACTATTTGTTTTTTTATTAGATCATAATATCCTTTACAACGTTTTTCCATTGTTTTCTTAATTTCTATATTTCCGATTACAATCTTCATACTGTATAGCATGAGTTACATTGTCATAAAATAACATTTGTGGATTATTATTAGTCCATTTTATTCCTAAAAATTGTTTTATTCCCATATTGAAGTTCCTTTCAAATCTTCAAAGTGTGGTCTCAAAGTCTTTACTATTTCTATCATCCAATCTTTTCTAATATTTTCATTCCATAAAGCTCTATCTAATGCGTCTATATCTTTTGCAATTAATTTTCTTATAAATTGTGATTCAACTATAGGTGCATCAGCAATAAACATTTCTCCCTCTTGATTTTCATAATATAAATATGGTGTATTTCTTTGTTTTTGATTTATTATTTCATTATAATCTTCTATTTGTCTTAATTCATATCCATATTTATCGAATTTATCTTTTACATCTATATCAACTGCAACAATATGTAAATGTGCATGATCAGAACAACATCCTCCTTTTGCTGAACAAGATAGTGCACCATGTTCATAAAACACAGATTTCCCATAATGTTGTTCAAAAACATTTTTTAGTTCTTCTTTTATAATTTTTAATTCTTCTACTTGTGCTTTCGGTAATTGTGCTATTGATAAATAATGGTCTTTTGGAACTATTAATAAATACCCTGGCACCAATGGACCTACCATAGGCATTATCACAAATTTTTGTGTAGTTGCTACTATTCTACTATCTAATCCATCTTTTTCAAATGCTTCTTTTAGATATATATCAAAAAAATTGTTTTCATCTCTGTTATTTATTTCACTACAAAATGAACATTCCATATTTATTACCTCTCTTCTTCTAAATCTTTTTTATATTCTTTATTATTAATTGATTTCACACATTTTTCTAACATATTATACCCTATATTCATATTATCGAAATCTGCTTGAGTTCCCCACCAATGATTATTATTGTTATATATTGTATAATCTGTCCAATCAAGTTTATTTAATTTTCCTTCTGCAAATACCGGTGAACCTGGTAATGGTACAAATCTGTATAAACTAATTCTATGTATATATTCTTTTAATTCATCCAAGTATTGTATTGTTTCCAAGCTAGTTTCTATATTCTCTCCAGGATAGCCATGCATTATATACAATTTGACAGGTATACCACTTTCATATAGTTTCTTTATTACACCTTTTGCTTTTTCTAGGTTTATCCCTTTATTCATATTGTCCACCATCCTTTGTGACCCACTTTCAATTCCTAGTCTTATTTCTTGACAATTACTATCTTTTAAAGCCTGTATTATTTCATTATTAACTGTATCTACTCTAGAATTACATTCCCATTCCAAGCCATATTTCTTAAAAATATTAGCAATTCCTACTGCATGTTTTGTATTTAGTGTAAATGTTTCGTCTAATAATGTAATTCCATCACATTTAGGATATCTTTTTAATAGATATTTTACTTCTTCTTCAAAATCTTGCAAATTTCTAAATTTTACTTTTCCTCTATTTTGAATCGCACAAAACTTGCAGCCAAATACGCATCCTCTTGAAGAAATCATACTAATAGAGTTTTTACTTTTTCCACCAACACGATTATTCATATATATTTTTTCGTCTGGTATTAAATGTCTTGCTGGAAATGGTAAATGTTCAATACTCACTCTTTCCCCTTTAATTATTCCTTTTTCTTGACAATTATTTTTTATCCAATTTGTAACAGTTTCTTCTCCTTCTCCTGTAAAGACTGCATCTAAATTCATTTGATTTAGCACCTGTTCTGGAAATATAGTGGCTTGTGTATTTCCTGCAATATGATATTTTGCTTTTCCCTTTAACTTATCTGAAAATTGTAAATATGTAGGATATGATGCTGTAGACGATATAGAGTATGCATATACATCTGCATTTGGTACATCTTCTATTTTTGTATTTTCATCAAAGTATCTTACTTCCACTTCACAACCTATATTTTCCAAAGCTGAACATAAGTACAGCATACCTAATGGTGGAAATTCTACTCTTTTCTTATCTTTTATCTTATCATCGTAATAATAGTAAAAAAATATAACTTTCATTGTTTACCCCTCCAAAATTTACATTATTTTATCTATTATCTTCTGTATTTCAACATTATTTTACCATTATTTACCTGTTTTTTCAAGTAATATCAATATTTTCCAATAATTTTGATTACTAAATAATGGTTTTCTATAAAAAATGCTTTGAAGCTTGCTTGTATCAACAAATATAGGCTAAAAATTTTTTTAAAATATTGCCTCTTTATGCAAATTAATAAAACTTGAAAGCATTGAAACTTCGTTAAAAAACTAAAAACTATTATCAAGTAACATAAAAATGCCAGTACCGATCGAAATACTGACATTTTTTATATAATATTCATAATTTGTTCGCACGGAGCTCTCTACTGATATAAAAGGACGTTCGGGATTTTTGCAAACAATTTTATATAATTGCGAACAATTTGCTGATTTTTTGTATTTTTTAAATTCTCTGTAATCGCTAGAAATATTAGTATTACTGGTTTCTACCACAACAGTTCTTATACTTCTTACCACTTCCGCAAGAACTTTGTACTCCCATATTATCTGTATTATTTGTATTTATAATGTTACCTGTATTTCAGGCTTTTCCAGACTAGGTAACATCTATATTATTTGTATTATCCGTATTATTTATATTATAAATATTTCTCTACTGTGGACAAATTGTGGACACCGTCCACATCCGTTCACTGCCATCATTATACCATATTTCAAAGTTCAATAAATTGTGCGAATTGGAAAATCATACATTTGTGTTTTTTCTGTTCATAATTATATACTATATATTAAGATTAGTCAAACTACTGAGATTCAATTTTATATTATTGATTTTTTCTATTTTTTTCACAGATAATTTAACTCATATTTTCACATTGTTCTTACTTTCATTTTCTTTCTTTTTTACATAGTTATCTAAATTTAGTTCTTTCTTAAATTCTTCTTCTGTTGGTAAATATAACTTATACTTTGAAGCAAAAATTTGATTGTTATCTTCTGGTAAAGTATATTTTACAACTTGGTCACTTTTATCTGCACAAAGTACGATTCCAATAGGCGGATTATCTCCTTCATTCATCATTTCTCTTGTATAATAATTAACATACATTTGCATTTGTCCTAAATCTTGATGTGTTAAATCCCCCAATTTTAAATCTATTATTACAAAACATTTTAATATATAGTTGTAAAATACTAAATCAATAAAGAAATGTCTTCCATCAAAAGTTATTTTCTGCTGTCTTGCTACAAAAGAAAATCCTCTTCCTAATTCTAATAAAAATTTTTGTAAATGGTTGATTATTGCTTGTTCCAAGTCTTTTTCATAAAAACTTGTCTTTCCTTCTAATCCTAAAAATTCTAATACATATGGATCTCTTATAATATTTTTGGGTTCAACTTTTTCTGGTAACCCCATTTCATTTGTTACTGAATCTTTGTCTTGACTTGCTAATAATCTTTCATAGTAAAATGCTCCTATTTGTCTTTTTAATTGTCTTACACTCCAATTTCCTTTTACACTTTCATTAGCATAAAACTCTCTTGCCTTATTATCTTCAATTCTCATTAATAAATTATAATGTGACCAACTCAATTCGCTAGACAGTGTCTGGCGAATTGGAAAAGTACGATAAAACTGCCTCATATTTTTCAAATTTGCAACAGTAAAACCTTTTCCAAATTCTTTTGTTAAATGTTCAGATAAATATTCCAATAATTTCTTACCATATTCAGCTCTATCATTTTCGCCACATACCTTATGTATTTCTTGTCCGATCTCCCAATATGCTTGTACCATTGCTGAATTAACAGCAGTATATACTTTTGATTGTGCTGTTAACACACTATTTCTAATTATTTTATATGATTCTTCTGGTTGTTTTGTTATTTGATTATCACTCATAAATTTTCTCCTTTTCTTCAACTAAGAAGTCTCTTAAATTGGTATCATCATTTCTTAAATATTTACAATAAAAACCGCTCTTACTTCCAATTTGCATAATTCCTATATATGGCTGTCCATTGTTATATAAACTTTTACATGCATCCATCATTATCACATTTGGCTTTGTTCTAATTTCATATGTCAAATCTGCTTCAACAATTTGTATTAAAGCAATTCCATGTTCTTTAGCGAATTTAATTGCTCCAGATTGAAAATTTGATGTTGAAATTAAAATTCCTTTATGTGCTCCAACAGCTCTTATTTTATCATATAATACTTGAACTTTTTCTCTAGTTATAGCATTTTTGTAATGTTTACATTCAACTAAAGTAACATATCTAATCCCCATTACATCAAATTGTATTTTTCCATCTATTTGATAATTTCCATCACTCTTTTGTATTATAACATTATGTTGTATTTCTAAATTCTCTAATCCTTGAGTTTGTTTTTTAAGAAGTTTCAATGAATATTTTTCAAATTCTTCTGGCGTTATATTACAAAAATGCTCTTTAGTTGGTATAAACATTATTCTTCTTCTTACTAATGATTATATTCTTACTTATGCCATTCTTTTTCTAATTTTTTAAAGTCTATATCCTTCCATTTTTCTTTCCATAAATCAAAATAAGGAATATCAACTGATGAGGGTTTATTTATACATTCTTCAATTTTAACAAGTGATGGCACCACAATTGAATCTCCAATTATCAGTGCTTCCCCTGCTTGTAAACTTTGTATTTTATCAATCATTCCTCCCATTACATCTGGTAATAATTTTTTTACATAATTTTGGTCATTTGGATTTGTTAATCTCATTGCTATAAAGTTATTACATTGTGAAAAAATTGTTTCCGATATTTCAGAAGGTCTTTGACTTGACAATAATAATGTTACTCCATATTTTCTTCCTTCTTTTGCAATTCTTTCAATGGAATTTCTTGAAGCTCTAAATTTAGAAAGATCACTTTTAGGAACATATCTGTGTGCTTCTTCATAAACCAATAATACTGGAACATCATTACTTACAGTATCACTACTATTTTCTATTTCTTTTAGTCTCTTATAATAATATCCATATTCAAAAATAATTCTAGAGATTAATGACACTGTTATACTTAAAACCTCAAAAGGTATGCCACTTAAATCAAAAATGATTACATTGCTTTCATTTTCTTCTTTATATCCCAATAAGTTCTTTAGAGTTTCCTCAAAGCTTATACTCTTTGATTTTTCACCTAAAAGGAAATTATATCTTTTATCATTTATTTTATTTTCTAATCTATTTAGAAAATTAATAAACCTTCCATTTTGTGTATTAGTAGTAGTTCCATTACATGCTTGTACATTTTTTTTAAATAAAATATCTTCTTCTTTTTCCTCAAGATGTATCTTTGTTCCATCGTCAATCCATTCAACTTTATTTAATTCTTTATTATTTTTTTCATTATTCCTATTTTCAATATATGTAACCACTTCATTTATATCAAAAAATACTGGCATATCATAATGAATTTTATCTTTTTCTTCAACACTATAGAACTTTTTATTTTTTACTATAGCTTCTTTTAAAATATTTCTTTGATTATAATCATTTGCCTCTGTGTCTATAAATAGTTCTTCCAATTCTTCACTATTTAATAACCAATATGGAAGATTTAAAGAGTTAATATCAATATAAGTTGCATTAGGAAATGCTTTCTTATATTCAGAATGTATATCAAATATTATAACATGCGAATTATTTAAATTATAATCGCCATTTTTCTCTTCCACAGCCTTTTGAATAATTTTAGCAATTGTATTTGATTTTCCCGAACCAGTTGAACCTACTATTGCAATATGCTTATTAAAAAATTTATTTCCATCCACCGGCACTAATATGTTATTTAAATTCGCTAATCTCGAAAAAACAAATTTATTTTTTTCTTCTATGTTGCTCATATATATTTTTTTAATGCTTTCTTCAGTTGCGATTTCTGCTGTTTTAGGTGGAATTGCAATAGAATCTCCTCCTCTTATAAAATTATCTCCTTTAAGAATTCCTAATGGTCTAGACTGTAATTTATAAAGTTTATCTCCTTTTTCATTTACAATTATTGAAAAATTTTCTATTACTGCTATTATTATAGAATTCTCATTGTCATATATTTGCAAATATGATCCTACTTTTAAACTATTGTCAGCATATTTATAATCTTCTATTTTATCTATCAAGACTTCTATCTTATCTGGATATACAGATATAACTTCTGCTTGTAATTTATTTTCGTCATCCATTATATTATCTCCTTTATCTCGTTTATATTTTTTATTTGGATCTTTATATGTTTAATTTTTTCATTTTCATAACTAAAAAATGGTTTATTATAATAAAATTGATATATTTCTTTCGTTTTCTTATTTTCTTTTATTATATCATCTAAAAATTCTATTTTATTGATAAATTTAATCTTAATACCATTATTATAATCTGCTTTTTTACAAATTTCTTCAACATTAAATTCTGCACCATCAAAAGTAAATCCATCAATAAATTTTATTCCATCACTATATAAATCCTTTTTCAGTTCAATCAATTTATTTTTATCATAATTATTTATAAAAATGTATGGACAATAAGAATTGCTTTCTCTTTTTAATATCTTAGTCCATTTTTTTATAATACAATTGATAATTTCTTTCAATTCAAATTCTTTTTCATTTCCAAAATCTATCAAAAAAATTCTTTCATTTGGTGAAATATTCGTATATGTAAAATAATCATTTCTCAATTTTTTCAATAAATTTTTTCTTCCTATAAATTCATTAATCCAATTATTAAATAAAACTTCTTTTTTGTTTATTCTTGTTATAAAATCTTTTTTATTTATTTTTCTTTGAGTTATCTCTGATTTGGTCGCTAATTTTATAATTTCATTTATAGCATTTCCATAATAAAAATTTTCTGCATCAGTCTCTGTACAATTGAATTGTTGCATTAATAATTTTATCACATTATTTTTTTGTTCTTGATAATCTGTATCTATTAGTTCAATATTTAAAACTTTAATGAATTTTTCTAAATTTGTATTATCAACATTTAATTCTTCATACACTTTATGTTCTTTGCCATTCTCTTTATACTCTAGAAAATTACTTTTTAAATAATCTAGATTTAATGGCAATTTTAGTTTTTCATTTCCTGATTTAAAATATGCGTATAGCGTATATTTATAATTTGCTTGTGGATTATTAACATAATTTCTTAATAAAAGAATAATTGCTTTTTTTATTGAGGAATTATTATATTCTAATGCTTCATGATACTTACATTGTATTGTTTCTACTTCATTTGCTTTTTCTACATCTATATCTTCTATCCCTTCAACAGTTATTATATTATTGTCATCAGTTTGTTTAAGTATCTCTATAATTGTTTTATCAAACTGATAAAAATATCCTAATATTGTTTCGTTTGCATTTCTAGATTTCATTATTCCTCCATAGTTACTTTTTTTCGTATTTTATCACAAAAGTTGAAAAAAAGGAAGTGTTTTTCCAAACACTTCCAATTAATATCACGAACATTTGCGTCGCAATATACATATACAAAAGATTCATTCTTTTTATAGAAATTCCTCAAAATTTATAATCTTATTTATAACATCTGATTGAATTGTTTTTTCTAAAAATTCATTTGCTTTTTTTCTCGTTTCTTCTGTACTTGATATATAATAATTTTCAGTAGTTTCTATCTTACTATGACCAAGCAAATCTGCAACATCTCTTATTTCTGCTCCACCATGTAATATTTTAGTTGCATAAGTTCCTCTTAAATCATAAAATCTACAATTATTTAATCCAAATTCATTGTGAATAATTTTAAATGGGTATCTAATACTATCTGTTCCAGAATATTTTCCTTTTTTATTAACGAATACTAAATTTATTTTATTAGATAATCTGACTTTGCCTCTTACTTCAATTATTCTATATTCAGTTATTTTACCATATTTATTCTTTACTTCTTCTAAATAGTGGCTATAATAATCAGTACCACATCTTTTCTTGTTTATAGTTTGTCTTTGCTTATATCCTTCTAGTATTTTTAGTAATGTATTACAAATATAAATCTGTCTTTCTCCTGTTTCTGTTTTGGTATCTCCTATATACCATTTGCCTTTGTTATCTTTGTTTTTAGCATAAACATTATGTTTTACTTTTATAATTTTGTTTTCAAAATCTATGTCATCCCAAGTTAATGCAAATACTTCACCTGTTCTCAACCCTGTATAGCAAGCTGTTAAGAAAGCATATATAAATACATCATTTTTCTTGAATCTTATTAGAATTTTGTCTATTTCTTCTTGGTTATATAAATGATGCTTATTTATTCGATTTTTTTTACATATTTGGTTGGCACTTTTATAGTTAATGTTGGATTGTAATTAATAAAACCATATAAATCTGTTGCATCTCTAAAAGAAACTTTTAATACTTTCAATATATTCCTTATATAATCTCTTGAATAATCATATTTATTGCATAATCCAATGATAAAGTTGTTCAATTGATAACTTGTTATTCCAGATAATCTATATTGCCCTAAATTAGGTTTTAAATATTTTTCTATTATACTTTTATATGTTCGTACGGTATTATACTTCATATTTTGCTTGTAATCTTCAATCCATAAATCTAAATAATCACTATATGATATTTTCTCATCTCTTGTGTTGCAACCATTATTAAAATAGTTATTGTACTCTATAATTCCAGCTTCCATAGCTTCTTTTTTTGTTTTGAATCCAGATTTACTCTTTCTTTTTCTCTTTCCATCAACCTTTGATATTTCAAATGAATATTGGTACACTTGTCCTCTCTTTCTTATACTTATCATACAAAACCTCCTTTTTTTATATTACATTTATAATATTATAATTAAAAGAGTTAGCACAATATCATATGTATACTAACTCTTTTAATTTATTATATAGTTTTTAAGGTTGACAATTCGTTGACAAAATATAAAATATAATTATCTGCTAACCTCTGTAATTACCTATTTTACTTGTTTCTACCGCAGCAATTTTTATATTTTTTGTTCGACCCACATGGGCAAGGATCATTTCTTCCAATTTCAGCTTCTTTTTTTACATATGGAGTCTTTGGTCCTGAAGAAGAACTTGGAGCGGTGTTTTCTGATAAATTAAGAGTAGCTTCTTCTCTTCCCTCACTAGTAATTTTTATTGATTCTTTTCTTTCTGGTGCACCTTCTCTTTTTCTTGCATTCATAAGAACCTTTACAACATTTAATTTGATATCAGCAATCATTTGGTCAAACATATCAAAACCTTCTATTCTGTATTGAACAACTGGATCTTTTTGTCCATAGGCTTGAAGTCCTATTCCGTCTTTTAGTTCATCCATAGCATCAATATGGTCCATCCATCTTTCATCAACTATTTTTAACATAACAACTCTTTCAAGTTCTCTTAAGTTATCTGCACCAAATTCTTGTTCTTTCTCATCATAAATCTTATGAGCTTTTTCTTTTAATTCTTTTGCAACATTTTCTGCTTTTACTTTATTTTTATCTAATGAATCTAATTTTGAAATTCCAAAAGTAGTACTAATTTCTGATAATAGTGATTCTCTATTTATTCCTTCGTCAGTAACATAACTGTTAACTGTTTCATCTGCTAAACTATCTATCATATTAGAAATATTTTCTTTCATGTTTTCGCCATCAAGAACTTGTTTTCTTTGAGAATAAATAATTCCTCTTTGTGTGTTCATTACATCATCATATTGAAGTACATTTTTTCTAATACTGAAGTTTCTTCCTTCAACCTTCTTTTGGGCACTTTCTACAGCATTTGATATCATCTTTGAAGCTATTGGCATATCTTCATCTGCTCCTAAAGTATCATATACTTTAGTAATCATATTTCCACCAAATATTTTCATTAAATCATCATCTAATCCAATATAGAATCTTGACTCTCCTGGATCACCTTGACGACCACTACGACCTCTTAACTGATTATCGATTCTTCTTGATTCGTGTCTCTCTGTACCTATAATTTTTAAACCACCTGCAGCAACAACTTTTTCTTTTTCTTCTTTTATATCTTCATCATATTTATTCTTTAACTCTTTAAATTTATTTCGAGCATCAATAAATGCTGGATTACTTGTTTCATTAAATGCTGTTGCTTGTTCTATTTGTTCCAAAGAATATCTTTGTCTTCTCATTTCTTGTTTTGCTAAGAATTCACTGTTACCACCAAGCATAATATCTGTTCCACGTCCTGCCATATTTGTAGCTATTGTTACTGCTCCAAATTTACCAGCTTGTGCAACAATCTCTGCTTCTTTTTCATGATATTTTGCATTTAATACAGTATGCTTAATACCTTCTTTATCTAGTAATTTGCTTAGTTTCTCTGATTTTTCAATAGAAACTGTACCAACTAATACTGGTTGACCTTTTTTATTACTTTCTTTAATATCATTTATAACTGCTCTGAATTTTGCATTTTCATTTTTGTAAATAATATCATGATGATCTTTTCTGATCATAGGTTTATTTGTAGGTATTTCAATAACATCTAATTTATATATCTCTTCAAATTCCGCTTCTTCTGTCATTGCAGTACCAGTCATACCAGATAGTTTTCCATACATTCTAAAATAGTTTTGGAATGTTATTGTTGCAAGAGTCTTTGACTCATCAGCAATTTTTACATGTTCCTTTGCTTCAATTGCTTGATGTAATCCGTTGTTATATCTTCTTCCATACATAATTCTTCCTGTAAATTCATCAACAATTAATACTTCACCATCTTTTACAATGTAATCAATATCTTTTTTCATTATACCATGAGCACGTAATGCTTGATTTACGTTGTGAACTAATTCAGAGTTTTCAATATCATTAAAGTTCTCTAATCCAAATTCTTGCTCAGCTTTTTTTATACCTTTTTGTGTTAATGATGCAGATTTTGCTTTTAAGTCAACTATATAATCATATTTTTCATTATCCTCAGCTTGTTCAAAATCTTTTACATCCTCTTCTACAATTACTTTTGGAGTTAATTTGCTAACAAAATGATCAGCCTTTTTATATAAATCAGATGATTGAGCTCCTCTACCTGAAATTATAAGAGGGGTACGTGCCTCATCTATTAAAATACTATCAATCTCATCTACTATAGCATAATTTAATTCTCTTTGTACTAATTGATCTTTATAGATTACCATGTTATCTCTTAGATAATCAAATCCAAACTCATTGTTAGTACCATATGTAACATCACATGCATAAGCTTCTCTTTTTTCATGAGGTTCCATTCCAGCTATAACTAAACCAACAGTTAGTCCTAAAAATCTATATACTTTTCCCATCCATTCACTATCTCTTTTTGCAAGATAGTCATTAACTGTAATAACATGAACACCTTTTCCTGTTAATGCATTTAAATATACTGGAAGTGTAGCAACTAAAGTTTTTCCTTCACCAGTTTTCATTTCGGCAATTCTACCTTGATGTAGAATAATACCTCCTATTAATTGAACATCAAAATGTTTCATTCCTAAAACTCTCTTTGAGGCCTCTCTAACTACAGCAAATGCTTCTGGTAAGATATCATCTAAAGTCTTTCCTTCTTTTAATTTTGCTTTAAATTCATCTGTTTTTCCTCTTAGTTGTGCATCTGATAATTTTTCCATTTCTGGTTCTAATTCATTAATTTTCTTTACAGTTGGCATTAATCTCTTTACTTCTTTTTCGCTATATGACTTAAATAATCCCATCTCTTTCTTCCTTCCTCTTGTGAAATTGTATATATTTATATATACAGTTAAAACTGATGATACTATATCACTTTTTTTATAAAACCGCAAGGCAAATATCTCTCTTTTTAAATTTTTTCTAATATTTTATAGAATATATTTTAGAAACAAACATAAATATTAATATCTTGAATTAATAATAAGATAAAAGGGGTTAAATATATGTTTATTTTTAATATAAAACTAGATGGAAACAAAGCATCTAAAGTATTAATAGGAATATTTTGTGTTATAGTATTAATTATCACTTTTTTTATATGTTATAAATTAATATTTAGTAGTTTCTTTAAAACAAATGATGAAATAAATACTAGAAATGTGGTATATGATATTACTCCTCAAAATTATACAAACGTACTGCAAAATGTTCATACTAATCTAGATAAATATGTAGGTCAAAAAGTAAAATTTTCTGGCTATATATACAGATTGTATGATTTTACAGATGAACAATTTGTTTTAGCCAGAAACATGATCATTTCTTCTGATTTTCAGACCGTTGTAGTTGGATTTTTATGTCATTCTACTATTGCCAAAAATTATGAAGATAATAGTTGGGTGGAAATTACAGGTACAATAACAAAAGGAAATTACAATGGCGAAATACCTGTTATAGAAATTGAATCTATTAATGCTATTGAAAAACCAAGCGAAGAATATGTATATCCTCCAGACAGCTCATTTATCTCAACATCAACAGTTATATAATTATTTTAAACATATTAAAGAAATAGCTCCTACTACAAATTTTATTTGTAATAAGAGCTATTTTCTTTTTTAATTATTTATTTTATTTTCTATCTTTCAAAAAGCGATTTTACAATTCCTTTATCTATTATTGTTCCATATATATTTTTTAAAATTATTAATATTATAGGTCCTAAAAGCATTCCTAATACCCCAATAAATTTAAACCCTGTATACATTGCAATTAAAGTAAATATAGGATGAATTCCTATTTGACCACTAACAATTTTAGGTTCTATAAATTGTCTAACTACAGACATAATTGCCCATAAAATAAATATAGCAATTGCAAGCCTTATATCACCCATAAAAGCAAGAAATATCGCCCAAGGGATCATTACTGTTCCTGAACCGAATATAGGTAATGCATCTACAAATCCAATAATCAAAGCAATCATCAAAGGATATTGTACATTCCATCCTAAGAAATGGAAAATATATAAACCTATTAATGAGATAACAAATGAAATAATTACTAAAATTACTTCTGCCTTTAAATATCCACCTAAAGATTGAATTAGTCCTTTAAGATGTACCCCTATCTTTTTTACCCATGTTTCTGGAAGATGATGTTCCAATTGGTCTACCATATATATCTTATCTACACATATAAAGTATAAAGATAAAAGTGTAACAGCCATATATATACCTATTGTTGGAATAGATGTAATAAAACCAATTACACCTGTCAAAGCATCTTTTGCCCAATTAGTTATTGTTCCTAAAAATTCCATAGCTGATTTCTGAATAGTATCCATAACATTCTCTGGTATCTGCATTTTGCTAAAATCAATTTTGGCAATAAAATCTTGTATAGATTGATATATCAAATCAGCATATTCATTAAAATTTGATAATAAATTAGAAGCTTCAGAAATTAATGAAGTTATTCCCCATGTTAATAATCCAACAATAATTGTAATAGCTATAATAAATACAATTATCGAACTAGTTTTACGCTTTAGCTTTGTTTTTTTCATAATAAATTTAATAATAGGTTCAAGCATTAAAGATATAATAAACGCTATCAGAAATGGCATATAAAATATTGCTAATTTAAAACCTAATATTACCCCAAAAATACTAATTAATAAAACTACAATATTCCCTATTACTTTTCGCCAATAATTCATATCAACTACCATATGTATTCTCCTTTTATAACTTATATTGAATATTATAATAACAAAAAAACTTTTACTTGTCTATATAAAAAAACTTATTACCTTTACTCACTTTTATGACAATATATTGTAAAAGTAATAAGTTTTAAAATATATTTTAATTACTATTCAGCGTTTTTCTCGTTGCAGCTACATATATTTTCTAATGTAGCACAAACTCCTTGTGTATTAACAGCTTCATTTGCAGCTAAATCTCCTAAAGTTAAAATACCTATAACCTTATTATTATCTATAACAGGTAGTCTTCTTATTTGATTTTCAGACATTATTTTTTCTGCCTCAGAAACATCTACATCAGGTGTACAACAGCAAACTTTGGAAGTCATAATATCACTAACATTAGTATTTTTTATATCCTTACCACATCCTATAGTCCTAAGAATAATATCTCTATCTGTTACTAATCCAACTATTTGTTTAGAATTATCACAAACAGGTATACATCCAACATGATTATTACACATTATTTTAGCACATTCTTCTACAGAACAATTAGGATTAACATATGCTACTTGATCACACATACAATCTTTTACTTTCATACAAATTACCGCCTTTCTAGTATTAATCATTAAAAATTTTTAATGATATAATATTATTTTTTACAAAAAAATAAAAGATATACAAATTTAAATTGTATATCTTGGAAATTTTTTCATTTTAAAATTTAAAATAATCTTCGTATAGTCCATTATTTCTTGGATATGGCGGTCTCATTGGTGGTCTTGGTGGACGTGGACGAGGTGGTATATTGTTTATAGGTCCTCCTAATAATCTATTTAATATTAGAATTCTAATAAGATCTCTTAATACATTATTATTTGGTCTTCTTTGTCTGTCTTCCCTGTTTTCCATGCTATTCTTAGAGTCACTACTATCTACTTTTTCATAACTAGATTTACTTCTTGACGAGCTTGAACTAGAAACATTTGATTCATTTGAAGATCTATTATTTTTTTCTATACCACTTTGTGTATTTACCTTTACATTAATAATTGTGCTTGCCTCTGGCTGACTCTCTAAGTTCATATAAATTTCATCTGTCATTTGATCAACTAATTGACGTGTAATTGGTTTTGTATTGTTCTCACATATTTTGCATACCATAGGATTAACAACCCTATATATATCTGGATATAACTCTAAAATTTCATTATTATATCCCAGTTGATTAGAATATGCTTGTGATCTTTCATATGGTGACATTAAATAATCGTATGATTCATATGTATTTGTAGGTTCTATTGGATACCCTAAAACGCTTCTCATATAGTCTTCATAGTTTTGATAATACATATTATACCTCCTAATTAATTATATATAGAATAATATGCATTATCAGCGAAAATGTTACATTATAGAATTAAAGAACTTTATTTTATGTATTCTAATATTTTATTTGCAGATTCTATAGCAGACTTACAATCTGTTACATCTACTTCTATAGTATTTTCATATTTTTTATAATATCCTGCAGATTCTTGAATTTTATCTCTTTTTATAATATTTTCTTTTACAATTTCTTCATCAACATTTCCGTTGTATTGTATACATTTTCTTTTTACTCTCTCGTCTAAAGAAGCGGTTACTAAAAAATGATAATCTAGTTCAGGATAGATTTTCATTAAGTCTCTTCCAGATACAATAACATTAAAATTTGTTTTATACATATCAATTAAGGTCTTTCCAAATGTATAAAGATGTGAGTTATCGGCTGAGTTTCCAGCGATTGAAACAGCTAACGAATTATCTTTGGATTGTAACTTATCTTCATCTATTTTCTCTCCAGCAACATAAATTACTGTTTCGTTATTTTCTAAACGCACTTCTACTTTTAATTTGTCCATTATTTCTTTTATATCAACATTTTTTAAGCTTTCACTTAAATTTTGTAGATTCAAGTTATTACTTTTATAATTCATTAAAGCATAGACGATAGCTCTATATAAATTACCTCCATGTAGTAATATACTATTTGGTATTTTTTTTAATAATTCTCTACAAATTGATGTCTTTCCAGCTCCAACTAAACCTTCAATTCCTATTACAATATTTTTCATTTTTTATCATTTCCTTTTTTATTATTTCCAAAATTATAAAAAATATTTTATCACAAGAATTTTAAAAGTACAACAAATTGAATATTTTTTTAAAACTTAGGCAAAATATTATTGTAAAAACAGATTGGAGGTGCTTTTTATGTCAGAAAAGAATAAGCAAAACAACAAGAACAATAAGAACAATAGCAAAAATAATCAAAAAAATAGTGAAAGAATAGATAATAACAATAATAATTGTAGATAGTAAAAAAGAAGCTGCTCATAAGGTTAAAGCAGCTTCTTTCTCAATTTTATGCATTATTATTTATTTTCAATATATTTCTTTAAAAACTTTCCTGTATAGCTTCTATCATTTTTTACAATTTGTTCAGGAGAGCCTACTGCGACTACTTGTCCCCCATTATCTCCGCCTTCTGGGCCTAAATCTATAATATAATCTGCTGTTTTTATTAAATCTAGATTATGTTCAATAACAATAATACTATTGCCAGTATCTACTAATCTTTGTAAAATTTCTACTAATTTGTGTACATCAGCAATATGAAGACCTGTGGTAGGTTCATCTAAAATATATAGTGTTTTCCCAGTTGCTTTTTTAGAAAGTTCTGCAGCAAGTTTTATACGTTGTGCTTCACCACCAGATAATGTAGTAGATGGTTGTCCAAGTTTAATATACCCTAATCCAACATCATATAAAGTTTGGATTTTTTGTTTAATTCTTGGAATATTTTCAAAAAATTGTAGAGCTTCCTCAACTGTCATATCTAAGACGTCTGCAATTGTCTTTCCTTTATATTTAACTTCCAAGGTTTCTTTATTGTATCGTTTTCCTTTACAAACTTCGCATGGTACATATATATCTGGTAAGAAATGCATTTCTATTCTTAATATTCCATCTCCATTACATGCTTCACATCTTCCACCGTCTACATTAAAACTAAAGCGTCCTTTTTCATATCCTCTCATCTTTGCTTCATTTGTATTTGCAAATATATCTCTAATAATATCAAATACTCCCGTGTACGTTGCAGGGTTTGAACGTGGAGTTCTTCCAATTGGTGATTGATCAATATTAATTATTTTATCAATATTATCTAATCCAGTTATTTCTTTGCATTTTCCTGGCTTTTCATTTGATCCATTTAATTCCTTAGCTATTGATTTATATAGTACTTCATTAACAAGTGTACTTTTTCCAGAACCAGATACACCAGTCACACATATAAATTGTCCAAGTGGAAATTTAACATTAACATTTTTTAAGTTATGCTCTGTAGCACCTTTTACTTCAATCGATCTTCCATTTGATTTTCTTCTTTTAGTTGGTACCTTAATTTGCTTTCTTCCACTTAAATATTGACCTGTAACAGAATTGCTTACCAATTTTACTTCTTCTGCTGTACCTTGTGCCATAACATTTCCACCATGTACTCCTGCTCCTGGTCCTATATCTATAATTTGATCTGCGGCGTACATAGTATCTTCATCATGTTCAACTACCAAAACAGTATTTCCTAGATCTCTTAATTTTTTCAATGTTGCAATTAGTTTTTCATTATCCCTTTGATGTAAACCGATACTTGGCTCATCTAGTATATATAGTACTCCTGTTAATCCTGAACCTATTTGTGTTGCCAAGCGAATTCTTTGTGCTTCCCCTCCTGATAGAGTTCCTGCACTTCGAGATAATGTTAAATATTCCAATCCAACATCCATAAGAAATTGCAATCTTTTATTTAATTCTTTTAAAATTTGATCTGCAATCATCTTATCTTTTTTGTTTAATTCCAAAGAATTAAGATATGTTTTTATTTTATCAATGGACATGCTTGTTAACTCATTAATATTTTTCTCACCAACTCTTACCGCTAATACTTCTTTTTTTAGTCTTGCACCTTTACAGTCAGGACATTCACTGTTGCTCATATAGAACTCATAAAAATCCCTCATTCCTTGAGATTTCGTTTCATTATGTCTTCTTTCAAGTGTGGGAATTACACCTTCGAATGGTGCTTTAAATTTTCTAACTCCGGCTGCTGATTCGTATTCAAAATCAATTTCATCAGTACCAGTACCATATAATATTTTATCTAGAAAATCTTTGGGTAATTTTTTTATAGGAACAGAAATATCCACTCCATAGTGCTTAGCTATGCTTTCAAAATACATTTTGGCCATTGTTTCGCCTTTTTTCATGTTACTAGCACCAAAAGCTTTTACTCCATCATATAAAGTTTTATTTTTGTCAGGTATTATTAAGTCAGGATCAATTTTCATTAGATATCCTATACCTGTACATGTTGGACAAGCTCCAAATGGATTATTGAAAGAAAACATTCTTGGAGATAACTCATCAAAACTAATTCCACAATCTGGGCATGCATAATTTTTGCTATATAAACGTACTTCTTTTCCTTGTATGTCTATGCTAACTAAGTTATTTGCATGTTTTAATGCTACTTCAACAGACTCTGTTAATCTACTTCTTATGTCAGGCTTTATAATTAGTCTATCTACAATTAATTCAATATTATGTTTTTTCTTTCTATCTATTTGTATGTCATCAGATAATTCAACAGTTTCTCCATCAACTCTTGCTCTTACAAAGCCATCCTTTTGAAAGTCAGATAATATTTTTACAAATTCACCTTTTCTTCCTCTTATGATAGGTGCTAATACTTGGATTTTTGTTCCTTCATCTAACTCCAAAATATTATCTACAATTTGATCTATTGTTTGCTTTTCTATTTTTTTACCACAATTAGGACAATATGGAACACCAATTCTTGCATATAAAAGACGTATATAATCATAGATTTCGGTAACTGTTCCAACGGTAGAACGAGGGTTTTTTGAAGTAGTTTTTTGGTCAATAGATATAGCAGGTGATAAGCCTTCTATTGATTCTACATCTGGTTTTTCCATTAATCCCAAGAATTGTCTAGCATATGCCGACAAACTTTCTACATATCTTCTTTGTCCTTCTGCATATAAAGTATCGAATGCTAATGAAGATTTTCCAGAACCTGATAAGCCAGTTATTACAACTAGCTTATCACGTGGTATTTCTATATTTATATTTTTTAAATTATGTTCCTTTGCCCCTTTTATAATAATACTATTCTGCATTTTGCCCCCAATCTATATAACATAATAATATTTATTATATAATTTATGATTTATTTTTAATTCTAAGCATTTACATTATAAAACAAAAGTTTGTAAATGTCAACAATTTTAAAAGACCACTATATAGAACTTTACTGCATATATAGTTCATATAATGTGGTCTTTTACATATCAAATATACACTTACATTTCTTCTCTATATATAACTTCTTGTTCATTTTCTTTTTGAACAAAAGATACTATAGGTTGTTCATGTATTTTTCCTTCTGAATAAATTTCTCCATTTAAAGAGTTCATATTTTTTTGTAAATCTATTGGATTGCAAAATTGATCCGTAATATCTAATATTCCCATAAAATTTCCTCCTTATTAACACTCTTATTATTTTACACCATTTTTTGTAAAAAAACAATAAACTGTACCGTTAATATTTTACATTTTTTCCAATTCTTTTATTTTATCTCTTAACTCTGCCGCTTTTTCAAATTCCATCTCTGCAGCATATTTTAACATTTCATCTGTCAACTTATTAATTACATCATCCATAGTCTCATTTTTTCCGATATCATATTTTGTTTCAGCTTCTTCTAGTATACTTGCTTTAATTGTTTCTCTAACAGATTTTTGAATTGTTTTAGGTATAATACCATTTTTTTCATTATATTCTTGCTGAATCTTCCTTCTTCTGTTAGTTTCCGATATTGCCTTTTCCATTGATTCTGTTAATTCATCAGCGTACATAATTACCTTTCCATCTGTATTTCTTGCTGCACGACCTATTGTTTGAATCAAAGATCTTTCGGAACGAAGAAATCCTTCTTTATCCGCATCTAAAATAGCCACTAAAGAAACTTCTGGTATATCTAGACCTTCTCTTAACAGGTTAATTCCAACTAAAACATCAAATTCTCCGAAGTCTTAAATCTCTTATAATTTCCATTCTTTCTAGTGCTTTTATATCTGAATGCATATATTTTACTTTAATACCTATTTCTGATAAATAAGCAGTTAAATCTTCTGCCATCTTTTTAGTTAAAGTAGTAACAAGTACTCTTTCTTGTTTCTCAACTCTTTCATGAATTTGTTCTATCAAATCATCTATTTGGTTAGTCACAGGTTTTACTTCAATTTTAGGATCAAGCAAACCTGTAGGTCTTATAATTTGCTCTACAACATTATCTCTAGAATGTTCTTTTTCATAATCTGCTGGAGTTGCACTTACAAATATAACCTGATTAATTCTATCTTCAAATTCTTCAAACTTTAATGGTCTATTATCAAATGCAGAAGGCAATCTAAATCCATAATTTACAAGAGATTCCTTTCTTGCCCTATCTCCATTGTACATAGCACGTACTTGTGGTATTGTAGCGTGAGATTCATCAATTAATAGAAGAAAATCCTTTGGAAAATAATCAAACAAAGTATATGGTGCACTTCCTTCTTCTCTTCCACTTATATGTCTAGAATAATTTTCTATTCCTTGACAAAAACCTGTCTCCTTCATCATTTCTATATCAAAATTGGTTCTTTCTTCTATTCTTTGTGCTTCAATTAATTTGTTATTCTCTTTAAAGTATTTTACTCTTTCCTCTTTTTCTTTTTCTATACTAATAATTGCTCTTTCCATTTTATCAGATGTTGTAACATAATGTGAATTTGGAAAGATCATAATATGATTTCTTGACGCAATTGTTTTTCCTGTTAATGGACTTATTTCTGAAATTTTTTCAATCTCGTCTCCCCAGAATTCCACTCTGATTGCTGTTTCACTTTCATCAGATGGATATATTTCTAGTATATCTCCTTTTGCTCTAAACGTTCCTCTTTTAAAATCCAATTCGTTTCTGCTATACTGCATAGAAATTAGTTTCTTCATAATCTCGTTTCTTTCCTTTTTCATACCAGGTCTTAAAGAAACAATCATATTTTCATAATCTATAGGATCACCTAAACCATAAATGCAAGAAACAGAAGCTACTATTATGACATCTCTTGTTTCAAAAAGTGAAGCTGTTGCCGAATGTCTAAGTTTATCTATTTCATCATTTATTGATGAATCTTTTTCGATATACGTATCTGAAGAAGCAATATATGCCTCTGGTTGATAATAATCATAATAAGAAACAAAATATTCTACGTTGTTCTCTGGGAAGAACTCCTTGAATTCTGAATACAACTGACCGTGCTAAAGTTTTGTTATGGGCTAGTACCAGTGTTGGCTTCTGTACTTTTTGTATTATGTTAGCCATTGTGAAGGTCTTTCCTGAACCCGTAACTCCAAGAAGTGTTTGAAATTTCTTACCTTCTTCTATTCCTTTTGACAGATATTCTATTGCCCTAGGTTGATCACCTGTAGGCTTATATTCCGAGTGTAATTTAAACATAATTCCTCCCTTTGTGGCCAAAAAAGACAACATTTTTGGTTATTATATAATTTTTCACTTATACCAAAATTAGTATAAGTGAATCACGTTATTTAAAATCTACTTTTTGAATTAAATTATATTTTCTCTATTTCTTCTTTGGTTAAACCTGTAATTTCTACAATTTCATCTATTTGCATGTCTTTGTCTTTCATCTTTTTGGCTAGCATTCTTTTTTCTTGTTCTATTCCTTTTTCTAACCCTTTTGCCATTCCTTTATCAAATCCAGCTTCTTCTATTCCTTGTCTTTCAAATA
>OLSL01000814.1_pt1 | contig 32493 bp, 29 predicted proteins | sample 1672511 | NCBI WGS metagenome assembly OLSL01 (sample SAMEA3136694, study PRJEB25190) | human gut metagenome | biome: human gut; feature: human-associated habitat; material: faeces | place: Austria | collected 2013
GGCAGGCGAAGGTGGCGTCCACGTTGCCCTTTACGGCGGCGGTCAGTGCCGCCTGCCCGCCGTTCTCTGCCAGCCATGCCACGCTGTCCGCCGTGCCGGGGAAGAAGCTGGAGTTGGCCGCGGTCATGCTGGTGTCGATGGTCACGCCGTATTGCGCTCTTGCGTACTCGTTGCCCACCCGGACAGCCTCCGCGATGGAGTAGATGTTCCCGCTGGCGGCAGGCTTAGGCGCGGGGGCAGGTTCGGGCGTAGGCGTAGGCGCAGGCTCTTCCTCCTGTTTCTCCTCTGCTGGGGTAGGCACTGGTGTGGGTGCGGGAGCAGGTTTATCCTCCGGCGCAGACGCGGGTGTCGCCGGCTCTTTCGGTGCAGTGGGCGGTGCCGTTTCAGCGGGTGCAGGCTGCTTTTCTGCGGCGTCATCCGCATTCTCTGATGTCTCCGCCCGCTCGACAGGCCGTGGCGCATCCGCACTGTCCTCGGTTTTTTCCTCCTTCTGCGGCATTTCAGCCTTGTCCTCCACAGGTGCGATAACCTGCGCCGTACTCTGCAGTGGAGGCGTTGTCAATGTGGAAACATCCTTTGTCTGCCCGCAGGCCGTGAGCAGCAGAACGCCCTCCAGCGCGAGCAGTGCTAATCGTCTTTTTATCATTTTCTGCACTCCCTTCTTTTCCTGTTGGTTTTATTTTAATCATGCTTATCCCCGGAAATCAATAGGCCCACAGACTTTATTTTGGGCGGCATAAGCATTTAAAATAAAAGCTTGACAATCCTTTTGACACTACCACTTGGAAAGAATCTTTCCATACATCTGACGCTTGTTGCTGTCAAACCGCTTGACCGTCAGGATCACGGTGTCACCGATCTCAAAGTCGCTGTCCTCATACTGATAAGCATAGGAGCACATGCAGACAGTGCCATCCGGCAGGTTGCAGAAGACACCGCCGGCATACTTGCCGGAGATCACAGCCTGCCGCCGGCTGTTGACAGGGTGACGCCGCTCGGCCCCTTCAAAGGGATCGGACAGTGCCGCCTTCACGGAAACCCGGAGCCGATCCTCATCGGCATCATAGTCCGTCACAACGCAGTCCAGTTCCTGCCCGGGACGGTAGACAGCGCGCAGATCTGACACGGACATATAGCAGAGATCCTTCTGCGTCAACCGAATGTCATGACCATAGCACTCCACTGTACAGCGGACGGGGCCAACATCAATGACACGGCATTTCAGCCGTGTACCGGGTGCGTTCAGTTCTGCCCGATGGGCAAAGTAGGAACGGCGCGTTTTCATGGCCGACTTACGGGAAGCCAGCGCGAAGCCGTTTTCCCTGTCCACCTTGATGATGTTGAAGGACAGCGTCGCGCCCATGATATGATTCAGGGACATTCCGGGCCGCCCTTCTCCTGACCACATTTCCGTTTCCGGAATCAGAATACGCACACGGTACGGAACGACGATGGCGCAGGACAGCTCCCGTTTTCGTACCTCGCCAGTCCTGCGGCTGCGTACATTCAGCGAGAACATATCCACGCCGATCACAATACCGCTGAGCGGGCTGCCGCCGCGATAGGAAGCGTAGATGGCGTTCCATTCCCGGCGTTCCTCCTCGGACAGATTGCGGTCCAGCTTATGGAAATCCAGATGGAAAAACTTCTCGCGGTCACTCATTTCCGGCTTCGGCGCAGGCGCTTCCTGCTCCGCTGCGGGAGGAGCTTCAGCCACGGGCGACGAGGTATCTTCTCCTGAAGTAGCTTCTTCGACTTCTGCGGTGGTTTCCGGAACGGGTGGAGAGCCTTCCTGTGATGCGGGATCCTCCGCAAAGTCTACGGTCATATCCGCATCATCGGGGGACGGTTCTTCTGCATCTTCAGATGCTTCCGCTGGGGTCACTTCGGCTTCGGCGTCAGTTTCTGACGGCACAGACGGAGTCTCCAAGTCCTCCCCAGGCGGAGTGCTTCCATTCAGAATGTCAGGGGGCTGCTGCTCGATGGGATTGGGTGCCGGTTCCACCGTAGCTTCCGTGATCTCTGCGGGAGGATCGGGCTGTGGTTCGGTCGGAACGGTCTTCTTTCTTGGCATTTGGTTACCTCCTTGTTTTAGAATGTCGTGTTTTTATTCGCAAAGAAACGGTGTGTACCGTCCTTTTGCTTCTGTGCAATGATCTGACGATCCGGCAGTTCTTTACCTTGCAGGGCAAGGGCGTGTTCCGGGAGCCAGATGAGCCGCTCTTTTTCTCCAATCTCTATACGGCGAAAAGAGGGTTCGCGTTCTGTGGTCAAAGCCGCCACATAGTAGGCGGTCAGCTCATCACCGAAGAGAAAACAGAGCAGAGCGGGCAGACTGGTGGGGATAGAGAATTGAAGCGGACACCCGCCTGTGATCTCCAGCATCACGTCGATGCTCTCCAAAAGCAGCGGGTTTGCCGTTTTTGTGATAAGACGAATCACATCGTCCTCCACACAGACAGCGTGAGAGATCCCGCTGAGCTGCCGCAGCATGGGCGTCAGATGCTCCGGACGCATGGTCATTACCCGTTCTCGGTACTTGCCATACAGCAGTGCGAGAAGCTGGTCACGCCGGATACAGCCGACCTTGCCTAAGATCTCCATGATGCACTTTTGCTGGTTGGTCAAAAGCATGGCTATATCACCTCCTATGGTCCGCCGAGGCTGTTGAGATAGGGATCGACGACCAGATCGCTTTCACCCTCCGTGATACAGTTGAACAGGACAGCCATGGTGTATTGGATCGAGTTGCGGATATTGCGCTCCTGATTGGCTCGCAGCCGCTGCTCCGTATCGCGCAGCGTTAAGTTGTCCAGATCGTGGAGCCTGTGACGCACCCTGCTTTGCGGCAGCGTGGCGTTGCCTACCCGAAAGCTGTCCGAATAAAAAAGCCGCTCGATGGCCGTTTCAAAAATACGGGCCATCTCCGGCTCAAAAGAGGAGAGCTCACAGGCATCCAGAATGCCGGTAAGCTCTTCTTCGTCCAGTCCCTCCGTGACGGATGGACTGACTTCAATATAACTCTCATCATTCTTCCTCTTATCAGTATAACTTGGCCGCAGATTTTGCGGTTCTGCAGGCGCAGCATCTGCGGTTCTTGAACTGCTGTTTTCGCCGTTCTTGAACCGCCTATCCTGCGGTTCCGGGGAATCAAGAGCCGCAATATCGGAGGTTCTTGTGCCGCATTCCTCCGGCTCCATAAATGGCGCGCACTGGTAATCCGGATCATCCATGGGCTGTACGCAGGCGAGATAGATCTGGTTGGCGTCGCCCCGTCCGCAGCGTTTTTCCCAAATCAGGTGAAGCTCCGCCAGCTTACGGAACGCGGCAGACACTCGCTGCTCACAGATGCGCAGCTCCTGTGCCAACGCTTTGCGGGGAAAAATCACAAAGACCTCGCCATTGTCATTGACCCAGCCGTTCCTGCGGGAGAGCTGAAATCGGTTCAACAGGAAGGTGTAGGCCACCTTGGCGTCCAGGCTCATTTCCGCGTACCGTTGGTCGGAAAATAACCACCGCGGCATTTGCAGATGATGGACGCTCTGTATATCCGTTTGCTTCATAAGCGCAAACGCAGGGCGCTGGTTCAGTTTTGCGGCTTTCATACCGGCCCCTCCTCATATCGTTTTGTTATTCTGCCTGTTTTCGTGGCGCGGGCTTCAGCTCCACCATGCCGAGATCGTTGCCATCTACCTCATAGGTAAAATCATCGTCCTCTGCCGTAGAGATCGGCGGCTCTGCCTGTGGGGCAGGCGTCCGTTCTTCGGCAGGAGACTTTCCTTCCTTCCGAGGCGCGGTGGTCGGTGTCTCCTGCGCTTTTTGCTTCCATGCGGGGATATAGTCCACCACGCGGCAGGTCGTAAGTCCGGCGAAGTCCGGTAATTCTTCCGGCGTCAGCTTATAAAGCAGCGCGGGCCGGTGGCCTTGGAACAGTGCCAGGCACCTTTGCTGATCCAGACGCAGCACCTCATCCGGCTGCATCAAGTCCCGCTGGATATTACTGCGGGTCTTGGAATAGGGCCGGGTGCTGTTATAGATGGGTGAGAACAGGGGCTGCATGGGCATCTGGTTATTGGTAACAGCAACGGTGACCTTGCCGCACTTTTCCGAGATGTACTTGGCAGAGGTCAGATCGTTGCAGCCCATGTAGATGGTCTGGTTAAAGGTGTTGAGCTGATTTTCCCATTCCTTGCCGGGGTATCGCTGCTGCCACTGGCTGAGGCTCTGCACCACCACCTGACACGCAATGTTGAAGCCGCGCACACTGTTCAGCGCGTCGGCAATGCCTTCCATGTAGCCGATGTTGCAGTATTCGTCCAAGCAGAAGTTTACCAGTACCGGCAGCCGCCCGCCCTTGCAGTGGAGCCGTGCGTAGTTGGAAAGCTGCGGCATGGCCAGTGAAAAGAACAGCGAGCTGAGGAAACGGTAGGCACTGTCCTGTGCGGAAATGATGATGAAATACGCACAGGGCCGCTGCCCCGGCAGCACGAGGTCTACATCGTGGTTGCGGGTGATCGTGTCCACCAGCTTGTTCTGGAAGATGGCAAGCCGGTTGCCAAGGCCGGTGATGATATTGCCCCAGAGATTTTCGCGGGCCTTCAGGAACAGCCCATGATGGCCCTTGGCGGGGTGATCGGGCGGCAGCGACGCCAGCGTGCGGTTCAGCTCATTGACGCTCATGGTGGCGAGGATCTGATACACGTCGCCTAATCCTCGTTGTTCGATGGGCAGCAGATCACCCTTTTCATCCCGCAGATTGCAGACGTAGTGGATCAGAGCCATCAGGAGATTCAGCTCCGCACGGCTCCAGAAGTCATCGGCCTCCTTGGGACTGGAGGTGTTCTGGATAATGGTGTTGGCCACCGTCTGCACCAGATCCGTTTCCGTGTCCAGCCCATAGAGACAGTTCCAGCCATCCGAGTGCGCCATGTCCAGAAAGTTGACTGCTTTGACGTAATGGCCGTTTTCCCGGAAGTAAGGGGAAAGCTGCTCGAACAGCTCGCCCTTCGGATCGACGCAGAATACGGACTCCTTTCGCTGAGCGCAGCCCATCAGAAAAGGCAGGATCAGGCCGCGGGTCTTCCAGCTGCCCGGTGCACCGATGCAGAGAAGATTGTTGTTTTCGCCGGGTACCATGCGATGAGCCACATAGGCGGCGTATTTGTCCGGGTCTTCCGGCCGTTCCTTGATCTTACCCAGCAGCATCCCGGAGACGCTTTGTATGGGGCCGATCTCCAGAAAGGATTCCATCTCCCGCTTGGTGAGAAAGCCGGAGGAACCGTGTGTTCCGTCCGGAAGAATATCAAAGCCCCGTGGATCCCGCGTATACTTATAGCCGGAAAACCAAAGGTACCCACGCTTTGTCACAAGGCAGAACATCAGCACGAAGAACGCAGTGGCTTTCAGCCCAAAGCCGGAGAATATCGCCAGCCAGTTGCGGATCGGATCGAATATCCAGATGGCGGTCACATCCTGCCCCGTGTTATGAAAGACGGCGTCAATGCCGAGACGCATGGAGTTCAGGAGCATCCCGTAAAAATACCAGCACACCAGCCCAACGGGAATGTAGAGAGGCAGTTTCTTTTTATGCCGCTGGAACCATACGCCCCAGCGGGCTTCAACGGTATCCTCCAGCTTTTCCAGCAGCTTTGATAAGCGGGGCATGGATCATCTCTCCTTTTTCTGTGACATAAGGGGTATCTGGGGGACGGTAGGGCTTCGGCGTTTTACCCAACAGCTGCGTGATGGCGTCCTCGGTCATGGTAAAGACCCGCGCTTTTCCGGTATCCCTGTAGTGCGGGCCCCATACTTCTGCTACCTGCTGCGGCAGAGCGGCCAATACGAGCTGCGAATAGCCCTGCTCCCGTGCCAGCGTATAGGCGGCGTCCACACGGCGCAGTTCCATGTCAGCCGCCAGCACGAAGGGCTGCCCCTGAAACAGCGCGTCCCAACAGGGACGGTCAGGCGGTGGAGGACGGTAATGGCCTTTCAGAGCCAAGCGGGTCAGTCTATGCCGGTAATCTGGCTGAGCCATGATCTGAAGCTGTGCCACGCCGGTATCGTTGCAGGGCAGAAGATAAACCGGCTGCTGAAACCTGCGGGCAGCGGTGCCGTATGTCATGAGCTTGCTCTCGTCCTCTGCCATAGGCCTGTCCAGTTCGGTAAGCATATCTGAATAGCTTTCGCCACAAAAAAGGAAGCTGCGCACTCCCGCTAGCCTTGCGGTATTGTTCTGAAAGGCGGACAGCTCATCCATGGGGCAAAGGCAGCCGATGTCCGGACAGACATAGTGCGCGGCACAGAGCAGATCCCCCACGCGGAGCAGCGCCGCCATGCGGGTGCTGCCCCATGGGTTACGGCCCCGACCGCGACCGGCAGCGGTGAGAAACAAGGCGTTTTCCTCCGCCAGCTCATCCGGCTGTGTGGCATAGACGTTGATACCGGACTGGTAGGCTGTCAGCAGCAGGGAAGCAAGCCGCAGCCGCCGCACGATGGCATCCGCATGGTACGTTCTCGGCGTATCCGGCAGCCATATGGTTCCCGCCAGCAGCCGACGCCCCTCTGCGGTAAGGATCAGAGCCTCACTTTTGCCGTGGTATTTGATGAGCTTCATCGTCAGCAGGTTCGATAGCTCTGTCTCGCTGACGACCCGCAGCAGCTGGGCGGGTCGGATATACTGGCACCATCCCAGCAGCCGCAGCGCCTCGATCTCACGCACACAAAAAACCATTCGCACCCTCGTTCCTGTGAACGCCGAAAGCACCCTTACACCGTGCCGGTGTAAGGTCACTTTCGGCGCCTTTCTCGCATCAAATCTGTTGGCTCCCCGTAGAAGGCAGTTTTTCCTCCGTTGTGGGCAGTCACAGGAGCGCGGAAAAGCTTGTCGGCAAGAGGCTTTGCGGGGCGTATATACCCAACAGATTTTGCTTTCCGAGGAAGCACAGCACCTTGACTCGTTTTGGTGGAAAACCTGTTGGGTGTCTCAGCCTTAATACAGCCCCGTAACGCTGTAATCTCCCGTCCGTGCAGAGAAGAAATCCGGCGCGTCCTTCATGTCCAGTACGGTGATGTGACACACATTCTGGCAGCTCCGCGTAGAGAGCAGAGCTACCGACAGCGTATACTGATCATCGTCGGGGATCACCCTGCCCTTGATGGCGTTGCTGACCGCTTTCCAGCCCTTGTTGTCCTGATCGAAAATGTGGCGGCCATCCACATCACTGTATTCCTCGATCACCAGCAGTGCGCTATTGAAATGAGGAAGCTGTCCACCGCAGGCTTCATAGGCGTCCAGCAGCTCCACCAAGGTTTCCGTCAGCCATGTGGGCGGCTGAAACCGGCAGTGGGGCAGCAGGGTATTGATGCGGATATGAAGCCAGTCGATGCCGATACATTCCACGCTGCCCACCACCTCCAGCGGACGGAGGGCGCGGCCCCGTTTATACCCGCCTGTGCCGGGACTCTGCTGTTCGCAGAGGCGGCGAAGCTGCAAGGCAGTATCCTCAAAGCTGCCGCATAACTCCTCCAGCATTTTCTGGAAGGTGCCGGGCTGTAGATTGTCCGCTTGGATCAGCAGCTTGCGGGCGTCTATAGCGGCATTCTCCGTCAGACACTGAATCTCCCGTAAATCAGTTTGTTTGCTCATTTGGTTCCTTTCTTCCGGGCCTGCCGGTCGGTGGGCGATGTGGTAATGGCGTCATACTCCTTTTTCGTGACATGGAAGGCCACGGGGACGTGATTGTACCCGATGCACAGCAAGCCCTCGCCGCGCCGGAAGCGTGTGATCTGCCGCACTTCCTCTTCCGAGAGGTTGAGGATCTGCTGGATAAGGCGGGCTTCCTGCTCCTCCATCTGCATGACGAATTTGATACGACTGGAGTCCAGAATGCCCTTGCCGTACTTACCGCCCTCCAGGCTGAACAAATCCTGCATACCCTGCGTAGAGGTGATGGCAATACCGCCAAGGCCGCGGATGGTCTTGACCATCTCCTGCACATAGGCGGCGGCCAGCGGATTGGAACCGGCTCCTACTAGACTCCACAGCTCATCCGCGATCAGGGCGGACAGCTCGCCGCCCGCGTTCATGATAATGTCGTTGGCCACGTCGATGGCCCAATAGATACCGGGCAGGATCAGATCATCCGGCATACCGGAGGTGTCCAGCACGATATATTTGTTGTCGATACTGATGTGGTTGCGGCGGCCCATGGCGGCGGCAGAGCCGGTCACATAGCGGGTCAGCACCACTGCCAGATGCTTGGTTTCCGCCTTTTCCAGCAGAACGTTGTACCAGTCAGGAATGATGGGCATTTCCTTGAATGCTCCGTTTTCATCCACCACGGAGGCGTTGTCAAAGGTGATCCCATAGCGGTCATAGCACTCTACCAGTGAGGCGTCCAGATAGTTCTTGTCTTCCTCCGTGAGATCCTTCTTTTGCAGGGAGTACCAGATGATGAGCCGGGAGATCTTGTCCGCTAGCACGGAGTCGTCCCGCGCCGCCAGCTCTTGTATTCCGGCATAGGCGTCCAGTGTCTTGCGGCGGATAGCCATGATATTGGGACAATCCCGCGAGGAGGGGGACAAGCGCAGATACAGGCCGCCCAGCTGCTCGCAGTTGGGGCGGAACTCGTGGCCTTTCTTGGGAATGACGCACACCACACGCTTGCCCTGCTCACGCAGGCGTCCGGCCAGGCATTGGAGCGTTACGCTCTTGCCGGCGCCGGAGTTGCCGCCGATCCACCAGTTGCCGTTGGTGTATTTGTAGTCGTCGTAAGGGTCAAGGAATACTGGGGACTTGTTGTAGAGGTTCAGCCCCAGAAAGATGCCGTTGCGGTCGCTGTGCTCATAGGACACAAAGGGGAATGCCGCAGCTACGCCGGTGGTCAGCGCGTTGCGGCGGCTCTTGCGCTCAATGTCGGCATCCAGTGCGACCAGCGGCAGCGTGGAGAGAAAGCCCTGTTCATTGGCGTAATCGCAGCGGCGGGCGATCATGTCCACCGATACACACAGCTTCTCCACGGCGGTGACGCGCTGTTCCAGCGTATCCGGATCATCTGCCACCACTTCAATGAGGGTGTGCATATAGTAGAAGTCCTCGCCCTGCCGGTTCATGACGTCCTTCAGGTAGAGACCGGAGGTGATGGCACTGTCCAGCTCCTCATAGTCCTGGCGGGTATCGCCCACATCCCGCATTCGGCTGCGGTTGAGCATGGTGGTCTGCGCGATCTTGGAGAGGATCTTTTCACGGTTCTGGCGGGTAAAGCTGAAGCTGATATTGACGCCCTCGCCAGCCTCCACCAGCGGCGCAAGCCAGCAGGAGCCGACTGTGGTGCTGTAGCCATAGCCGGTGATGTAGAGATAGGCATGAAAAACGCCGTCCACTATGATGTAGTCACGGCTTTTCGTATCAATGGCGGTGGGGGAGAGAATGTCCAGAATGGTGGTAGAGCCGGCTTCCAGCTCGGAGAGATTCGGCCTTTCCGGGCCGAACAGCAGCCGTTTCAAAAGCGGCTGCTTCTTGATAACAGGCTCGGCATCTGCCGGTGGTATAGGTTTCTTTTGCTTTTTCATTGGTGATACTCCTATGATAGATGGTGTGGCTGATGCAGTCCATTTCAAAAACGTAAAATGAAACACATCAAAAACACAAAACAAAATCCTTCAAAAACATAAAACGAGATTGACGGAAATAGAATTTATGCGTATACTATAGAGGAACAGGAGGTGTAGCGTTATGCAGCAATACTTGCCACGAATCGTAGACCGTGAATTGGCCTTGAGGTTAGAGGCGTTTGGCGCAACTTTGATTGTCGGCCCCAAGTGGTGCGGAAAAACAACAACGGGTCAGCAGCAGGCGAAGAGTATTCTGCGGATGCAAGACCCAGACAAAAAGGCAGCTTATCTTGCGACTGCCGAGGCGAAACCCTCGTTGCTTCTTAAGGGTGATAACCCGAGACTGATTGACGAGTGGCAGATTGCCCCCGTCCTTTGGGACGCTGTGCGAACTGCGGTAGACATCCGGCAGGAAGAAGGCCTGTTTATTCTGACAGGCTCCACCTCCGTGGATGATAAGAAGATCATGCACACGGGGACAGGACGAATCGCCCGCCTGAAAATGTATCCCATGAGCCTGTACGAGTCTGGCGAATCCAATGGACAGATTTCGCTGAAAACGTTGTTTGACCAGTCAGATGCGGATATTGATGGGGTCACAAGTCCGCTCTCTATCGAGCAGTTGATTTTTGCCGCATGCCGAGGAGGATGGCCAGCAACACTGCGCAGAAAGAGCCAAGAGGCTCAGCTTTTGACTGCACGGGAATATATCACAAATATTTGTGAGTCTGATGTTTCCACAGTGGATGGCGTACAACGAAACCCCGTCTGGACCAGCCTGATCCTACGTTCCTATGCCCGGAATATCTCCACACTGGCGAAGAAAACCAATATCCTGAAGGACGTGTCCGCCAATGCGGACGGTATAACTGCCCCCACATTGGATTCGTATCTGAACGCGTTGGAGCGCCTTTTTGTGATAGAGGACATTGATGCGTGGTGTCCAGCTATCCGCTCGGCAACAGTAATACGATCCGGTAAGAAACGAGGTTTTACAGATCCGTCCATTGCCGTAGCCGCTATGGGGCTTACCCCCGAGTATCTGGAGCAGGATCTAAAGACCTTCGGCTTTATCTTCGAGTGTCTTGCCATCCGAGATCTGAAGGTCTATTCCTCAGCTTTAGGTGGAAAGGTATCTTATTATCATGACCGGCTTGATTTGGAGGCAGACTGTGTATTGCATCTTTCTGATGGAAGGTACGCGCTGATAGAATTTAAGCTGGGCAGCCGTGAGATTGAAGAAGGCGCTCAGCATCTGCTTGAAATCAAGAATTTGATCCATCAAGCCATTGAAAACGGCACGACCAGCCTGCGGGAACCAGATTTGTTAATGGTCATTACAGGCGGAGAAATCGCGTATACCCAGCCTGATGGGGTGAAGATCATTCCGATTGGCTGCTTAAAGGACTAAGACTACTTTGGCGGGAAAGGGCATCGCTGCTGCGATGCCCTTTCATTGTGTCTGCGCCTCATACACGCCATGCACCGCCGTGGTCATGTCAAACACGCCCTCCGGCAGCTTAACACGTCGGCTGGTGCGCTTGTTGATGATCTCATAGAGCAGCTCCAGCGCAAAATCGTCCGCATAGCGCGGCTCCTGCACCTCCAGCTCGCACAGATCCAGATAGCGACGGGCGGTGTCAGCCTCCTCATTGAGCCGCTGGATAATGCCCTGTACGGTGTTGGGGGACGCCCGCATCTGCGATTCATACTGGAATACCATAAAGAACCGGTGCTGCAAGGCATTGCTGGCCACGCCCATGCCGATGTCCTGAATGTTGTCCTGGATCATCTCACGGCAATAGGCATTGTCCTCATTCTTCGCGTACTCCTGCATCCGCTCAACGTAGCGTGATATGTCGGCAGGCAGCGTCCGTGCCTCAAACTGCATATGATCCGGCGCGATCTTCAGATATGCGGCAAAGGCTTCCACAATGGTCTGTCGGTCCTCAGCAGACTTCAGGTAGATGTTCACCGGTACGATCTCAAGGATCTTGATAAAGCGGTTGTCCTTTGTGATAACCACGCCGCCGATGATATTCTTAACTGGCAGCCAATCCTGAATGCTGCCCTGATAGCTGGCGGTAGCGTTGGTCTCCACACCGCCGCCAAATAGTGCTTTTTTGATACTCATGCCGTTACCACTCCTCTGAAAAACATCCTGCGCCTGCGGCAGTGCCATGCCCACCAGCCCTTCAGCCAGCGTGTCAGACTGTCATCGCTGACGCCCATCAGCCCAAAGCCGCCGATGGGGACGACCAGCGAAACGGTCACGATGATCTTCGGCGTCAGGGAGAAGGGCAGATATGTCAGGCACACATACAGCACCGGCAGGCATAAAAAAAGGGCCTCAATGAGATTGCGGATCTCAAACAGGCCCAGGATCCGTCCGGCATTGGTAAAGTTGACTGGGATATAGTAGGTGTCAGTGCTCATCCTCGACCTCCTTCGCGGGCTGCAAAAGCCGCCCTTTATAGGTTTGGTATTCTTGTTTTAATTCTTCCGGCGCACTGTCCCATTCCGCCAGCAGCCGCTCCATACCGAGACAGAGCAGATGCTCGTGGTACTCGGTGGGTGGAATATCCGCCAGCTCCATGCGGCTGAGATGTTGGTTGCTGATGTTCATACGTCCGGCAAGAGCTTTCAGTGTGATTTTATATTTGATGCGCAGAACGCGCAGACGGGTAGGAACGTACATTATCCGGCCTCCCTGTATTCGATGTAGGGGATGCGGCACCAGCCCTGCCAGCCACGGCCCGCGACCTCCGTCCGTACCACGCCATACTTGGTACCCATGGCCTCCACCGCGTAGCCGTTGCCTACATAGACGCCGATGTGTCCCTGTTTCCATAGAGCGATGCCCACAACCTCCGGCATGGTGTCCATTGTTCCCGCCATACCAGCCTTCTGGGCATTGGCGTACATCTGGTCAGCACCCACATCGGGCATTTCGTTTGTGCCGTAGTTGATGGAGCCGCTGGCAGTATCAAGCCACCCATAGCCTTTGATGAGCCCAATACAGTCCGCCGTGGGACGATCCAGCCAGTTGGCACGGATAAAATCCTCGTATTTTCCCACGCCCTCCGGATACTGCTGCAATTTGTAGTTGAGCAGCGCTTCTGTCAGAATGTTGCCGTAAGTGCCCCATACATAGCCCCAGTTGTTCTCCCACGCCTGCATGGCGTAGGCGGCAAGGTCCACATTGTTCTTGGTGGAGGGGCTGACAAAACCGGACACGTCAATGGTGTCGCCGTAGCTGCCGCCATGCTCATAGTCTCCGGTATAACCGGTATCGCCGCTGTAATTGGGACGGTATGGCGCGTAGTATTCCGCGTATTCCTCCAGCGCGTTACTTTTGGTCAACACCTCATACAGTGCGCCAGCCCATGTGCGGGCAACTTCCTCAAAGGAGAGCTGATCCATAAATGCCTCCGGATCAAGGTGGTCGATTTTGATGACCAGCGTTCGCTTGAGCAGGCCGCCGAACTCGAAGATGTTCAGTGTCGGCTCATAGCGGAGCCGGGAGGTCGCCAGTGACAGCACGGCCTCCGTGGTCATTACCTCCAAGTCCTGTTGATAGGCCACAGAGCTGATAGCAATGAATCGGCGCAGGTCATCCTCATCAAAGTCACTGTTGATCTCCACCCCGTCGATCTCTATGCCCTCCTCTTCATATTGCTGGATAAGGCTTGTCACGATGGCGTCGATCTGCGTGTTCTCAAAGTCCTCCAGATCCATATAGAACCCGCCCAACGTCATGGCTTGTCCCGTCATGCGGGCAACGGGCGCTGTCCCGGAGGAGGAAAAGCCAAAAAAGATATTGGGGAGATAGGCAAAGATCAACATAGGCAGCGCGATCAACGCCACCAGTACCCAGATTGCCAGCTTGGCGAGAAACGGTGCGGCCTCCTTTGCCGCCGCCACGGCGGCGCCGTGGACACCGCCCGCTGCGGCTGCCTTGGCGATCCTCGCGGCACTGACAATGCGCCGTGCCATGTCGATGCCGCTGTGCTGACGCTGGTTATCCTGCATGGCTATCGTCCTTCTTCTTGCCAACCCGTTTGCTACTCTTGGCGTCCTTCGGGACAGAGCGGCCCGATACGGTGGGCTGTTTCACCGGTGTAGGGATATGCGGCGTCTGCTTGGACGCACCTTGGGTGTTCTTCGTGGGGCTGACGGTCGGCCTGCGGGTGCTGTGGCTCATTTCTGCGGTATCGTGACGAACCCCGCTGCGTTGTCCGGTGGGCACAGCAGCGGGGGCAGCACTCCGTTCCTGCGGTATCGTGCTGGAGCGCGGCGCCTTGGTCGGAGTTTTGGCGGACGTGGGAGCCGGACGCGCGGTTTTTCCCGCCACGGTGGAACGGGCGGGGCCGGTATTCCTGCTGTATCGGCTCTCAAAAGCAGAAGTAGCCGTATGCTGCTGCGCACCCGCCTGCACATGGCTGCTGCGGCTGACGGTATGGCCCGCTTTTCCTGCGGTATCGGAGGGCGCGATCTTCTGCTCTCCGGGGACATGGCTCACAGGACGGCGTGTACCGGGCATGACAAAGCTGCGGTCTGCCGCTGCGGACGCTGTCTGCGCGGCCGGTTCCGCACCGAATGCCCGCGGCTCAGTCTGACGCGGCGAGCTGCCGGACTGCTGCTCGGAACGTCTGCTGTCGGCAAAGGTGTTGACTGTGTTGACGCCACCATGATAGCGTCCGCCGCTGGCGGGCTTGCTGCCGAGCTTGCTGTCGGATTTTGTCTGCGTCTGTGCGCCGGTTTTTCCTGCGGCAGTGTTCTTGCCTGCGGTCTGCACAACACGGGAGGCCATCGTTCGCGCCACCGTATAGGTCAGCACACCGGGGAAGGTACGCCCCAGAGAGTCGCCGGTGATGGCGGGATTCAGCCCGATCCGCGTGATGATGGCATCGCTCTTCTTGGCTACCTTGACTATGGTAAGCACCATCACGATCCATGGTAGTACCGCTATCCCACTGGGGCGGAAGGACAGGATTGACAGCAGCATTTTGACGAACACCACATTCATCACCATCAGCAGGCACATGGAGCCATACATCCGGCACCAGCCGGAGAAAATATCCGAGGTGCTGCGGCTGCCGCCTACGCCGAAGGCCAGCGGCGCCGTAATGGTCAGCACCGCCAGAATGAAATACCTCTCCGCCATCTCAAAAAACAGTTTACAGGTTTGAAACATGACGATGAGACCGAAAACGATGACCAGCAGCCACGAAGCGGTCAGATCAACGAAAAATCCTTCATCCGGCAGCTTGATGGCCGCGGCGTCCGGCATCTGCACCATGTCGATGATAACCGAGGTCATATTCAGGCAGATGTCGCAGATTTGCGGACTGGCCACCAGCAGGAAAGAAAAGACAAAGGTGCGGGTGAACAGCAGCTTGGGGTCGTCGGCCTCGAAGCCTATACCGGCCACCATGCTGCGGGTGGCCTGAAACACCAGATTGCCCAGCAGCAGCGCCCAGCCCACACCCAGCATGATCTGCCGGATGGTCGTGATGATGGGCATGTATGTTTCCAGATAGGCAAAGTCGAGGCTCATCAGGTCAAAGAGCACCGAGGAAAAGTATTCCCAACACTCTAATATCAGCCCGTATATCCATTCAAAAAAGCCCCGAAAGAGCAGCTCAAGCATAGTCGGTCACCCCTCCCATCCGAGGAATGTGATATTTCACGGCTCCAGCGTGGCAAGTCCCTGAAACAGCGGGACAACATAGGCGATAAATGCGCCGATGCCGTTGATAATGGCCCACCCCAGCCAGATGCGCTTCAGCCAGTCCCATGCCTGATCCGATTTCTGCTGGGTGTTGGACATCTTCGCACCAATCACGGCGATGGCGGTCATAAGACCTGCCAGCACCGTGCTGACTGAGGCGATGTGAGTATAGATGTCCTTGATGATCCGGCTGGCCGCTGTCCACATATCCTCCACGGCGTAGACGGGAACCAATAAAAAAAGCCCTGTCAAAAACAGGACACAGCAAAAGAGATAGACCTTGTATGCGGTTTTCATGTTCATTCAGTTTCCTCCATAGTGGCAGATGGTTCGTTTTCTTGCAGGATATCTGATAAATGCGCGGCAAAGGCACGCATGAAAATGGGGAGGATGTCCTTGCTTCCTGACAGCCACCAGATGGGGTCAGGCAGACCGCGGCGCATGGCGTCATAGGACATGAATAGTGCCAGCAGTGCTTGGCGGGGCCGTTTCTCTACTTCCTCGCAGATAATGTGCTGGCAGACGCCGGACGCGCTCTCATGGCTCTCTACGGAGTCGCAGAGCTGGTCGTAATAGAGACCGGCGCTGACATAGGCCAGCGGTTGGATAATGCGTTCATCCGGCGTACCATCCGGTGTGAGCAGCCCCATCCGCCGCAGCCGCATGGCGGCGGAATCATCAAAGGGGGTGGTAATATGCGGCGGCATTCGTTGTGCGTGCATGTTGATCCTCCTTGGTGTGTAATAGCAAAAACCATCTATCTATCGAATTAGTGAAAATCTATTATTAGTAAAATAGAAGTGCTCAAAATATCAAAATATCAAAATATCAAAATATCAAGTATGCTAGGTATATAAAAGGGCTCGATACTTTATGGTATCGGGCCCTTTTATGGTTGATATTTAATAGCGTAAAGCGGGTTAAGAAATAATATGCCAAAATCAGCTTTCATACCCTAGCGTGAGAGAGTTGTCTCCGAATTGGCCTAGGAATCTCATTTCCTAATTCATGTGAATTAAAGAAATCTTTCCTTGTAAGGACCTCAAAGGTAGCAAGGTCAGAGTCAATAAACTTCCGGAGTTGTTTTGAATCACTATCATCAGACAGGAAAAGACGACACCCAAATACTAAACACAGTGCGATTGAATGTACCTCACCGAAACTACACTTTCGTTTCCACTCGTTAAATATGTCCTCTACGGGGAGTTTCTCTCCCTTCAATTTTTTGAACAGCTCGGGAACCAAAAAACTATAATACGCCTTTCGGGCTTCACCGTCTTCGCCAGAAAACAGAGCATCCAAATCTACAACTTGAATAATCTGGGCTTCAAATACTTGTTGGATAACGGGTGTATCCTGAGGTAACTCTTTTTCATAAATAAGCGGGTGCATTACTCCACACAAGCATAGCTTTTCAAATGCGATTGCAAGATATTTTAACAAATCGATAGCGGCACACTTTGTCTCTGCTACATGAATGAGAAAGTCGGTGTCGACACAGGCACAGTTTTCATCAAGTACAGATATCATTTTCCGGTTATCCCTTCTGTTTCTATAGGTACGTTCAATTCAAGCTCTGAAGTGGTTTTTTTCTGGGGAAGGCCAAACATCTTTCGCAGTGCGACGATTTTACTCTCATCTACACAGTGTGCTGTTTCGGCCTTATCTAGCAACTCAGCTAAACCGGGTATAAATTTTCGCTCCGTTGGCTTTCTTAGATTAGAGTAGTCATTTTCTAGAATAATTCTTTCGATTTCATCGTCGATTTTTTCTTTAGGTATCAGCCCTTCGCCTAAAAGAATGTCCATTGAATCCTTGGGGATGATACGCAGTTCAAACAATCGACGTACTACTGCTCCGCTGGGGGCACGAAATTGATCCATTCGCTTTACAACTATTCTCAATGCGTCCTTGAGATCAATTTTGAGTATGCCGTCATGGTTATCCGCAGCTACTTGTTTTATATCAGAACTAACAGAAGAACAGAATAATTCTTCAGGCATTAACAACTCAGCTGCAAAGCGATTAATGATTGCTTCGGCTAAGTCGTCATTGTCCGCCTTTGCACCGATAAGGATTGGAAATTCTTGTAGAATATCTTTGTCGACTTGCCAGATGTGGCCTAATTCATGCGCAGCCGTAAAGACCTGTTTTTCTAGAGTTTGGCTGGTATTGATAAACACAAAGTTTTGCTCTTCGCCATTGCGGCTTAAATACTCTTTTATATGGAATCCTCGGTTTGAGCCATCTTCAATTGGGTAATAAATTACCGTGCAATACCGGTTTAATACCTCAAACACATCTTCGCGCAAGCAAGAAATAGGGAAAACGTCTTTAAGGCCATCATCTTCGACTCTGCTTTTGATGTGTTGGCGGATAGCCGCGACTACTTCCTTGTCAAAATCGTGAAAAGCGTTCATAGCCCCTCCATATTGCTATTGATGCTGTATAACTTGCAGCTAAAGAAAAGTGGGCACAATAACACTGTGCCCACTTATGCTGATTAAATTAGTGCGTTTTGAATGTCCATATAATCGTCAATGATATCCAAAATTAACTCTCTATTATTGGCGTCTTCAAAATCTTCCATGCAATGTACGACTGTTTTATTATAGTGAGCCTCATCGCCTTTGATAAGATCCGACACCTTAACTCTGAATTGACGGGAAATTGTCTCCAATTGTCTAAAAGATGCCAAGAAACGTCCTTTAAAGAAAGACTTGACCTGTAGCTCGCTACAGTTCATTAATGCACTCAACTCGGGAATAGATACATTTTGATCTTCTGCTAATTTTTGGACATAATTCCCCAATACACGTGCGCCTTTCATAAAAACAACTCCGTTCTTTCTACACGCTTCTGCGAAATTCCTACTAAACTACTTGCGGCACTAGATATACCGCGCACGAGTGCGTTATTTTACTACACTAGTCCCAAATTGTCAAGTACAATTTTAACATGTGCAGCGCAGATTTGTCAACCTACCAGCTTTTGGGACCGCCTATGCCTGCTGAACACAAGATATTGTACTTGCGATGACAAAGGGAATTTTTTAGGTGACAATGTGCGCAATAAGACAGATGGGTACGTTGGGAAGCCTTTGTAGACAGCGTCACTAATCATTTCTATTCTATTATCCGGTGGGAGTTGCCCGTTTATGTGCAACTCCCTTTAGAAATTCCAGAAACATCTCCTCTAACTCTGCCTCACTGCCGATTTGCTCTAAGTACGGTGCAAACTTCCTGCGATCAAAGGTGATTTTCTTAGACGGTGCGGAACGCTTCTTATCCGCAGCGGCGCGGGCTTCCCGCCATGCGGCGTAGATGGCCTGCTTATCCGCTGTGGGCGGCGGGCATTTCTGCGTGATGTGGTTCATGGCGGCCTTGTTCAGCCGGTATCCTTCAATGCGGCACATCTCCACGAACGCCTCCTGTGAGGCTTCATCGTAGTCGGCGATCATATCCGCGCAGCTCAGCGGCAAGTGCCGGGGATCGTTTTCCAGAACGTCCGCCAGAGGCGGAATCAATCCGGCCAGCTTGACAGCCTTGCGGATCTCATATTCTGTGACACCAAAGAAATCCGCTACGATTTCACGGGCATTGTACCTTTGGCGGTTTTCGCCAAAGGTTTCTGGTGCCGCATTACGCTGCCCGTTTCGGTTTTTAGCATCCAGCATAGCTTTATATGCTTTTCCGCGTTCGATGATGGTCAGTTCCTGCCGCCGCAGCAAATTGGTGGCTGTAGCGATAATAATGGCGCGGGCATCGTTGGCCACAACCACCTCAGCGGGAATTGTGTCATGCCCGGCCATGCGCCACGCTGCGGTACGATTGTGTCCGGCCAGAATCTCATATTCATCGCTGCCGGGGATACTCCTGACAATAATGCGCTCCAGCAAGCCCTGCTCAAGAAGCTGCTGGGCAAACGCCCGCAGTTTTTCTGGGGAATATGGGTGAAATCCGATATCGGTGGTGAAAAAGGGACGCAGCTTATCTACCGGAAGCTCGCAGATCGTAGAAGCTGCCGCTGGAAGCGGGTCGATAAGGCTCTCGTAAGCCCTGTTGCCGATCTCCATTTCCGAGACCTGCTGGGCAGCGCTCATGCGCTGCTTCAGCAAATCTTTCATGTTGTTGCTCTTAGCCAAGCGACAACACCTCCCGCGCCAAACTGCGGTAGGACTCCGCGGCAGGGTTTTTCGGTGCGTAGTCCAGGATGCTCATACCGGCGGCAGGGCATTCCGCTACCTTGATGGTCTGCTCAATGGGACGTTCAAACACATGGAATGCCTCCCCGTAGACTTCGCCGACTGTTGCCCGGACGCTTTGGCAGAGCTGCGGTCGGGATTGATACATGGTCAGCAGGATACCGGCGATTTTCAGCGAGGGATTGAAGTGGGCCTGCACCGTGCGTACCAGTTCCAGCACATCGGGGATACCCTCGCTGGCAAGATAGTGAGCCTGCACGGGAATGATGCAGTAATCTGCGGCGGTCAGTGCATTGACCGTCAGCAGTTCGTGCTTCAGTCCGCAGTCGATGATGATATAGCGATAGGTGTCGCGCAAGGCGTCTGTGATATGCTTGAGCCTTGCTTCGCAGCTGCGGCTGCTATCGCCGTAGGGCTGATACTGAGATAGCTGCATGATTTGCAGCCGGGCCGCGGCATCTGCAAGTCTGCGATTGGCGGGAATAATGTCCATGCCGGAATCGCTATGTAGGATGGCCTTTTGCAGATGCTGCGCAATGTCCTCCGGATAGTCGATGGCGGCCAGCAGCAGAGAAGCCAGTGTGTGCTTCATCTCGCCGGCGGTATATCCCAGTGCCGCAGTCAGATTGCCCTGCGGGTCGTTGTCAATGAGCAGGACTTTCTGCCCTTCGGCGGTCAGCGCGGCGCCAAGGTTCAAGGCCGTCGTCGTTTTTCCAACGCCACCCTTGGAATTTGTAATGGCTATGATGGTTGAATTCTTCATAAATAGAAGCTCCCTTCAAGAATGAGACCTGAATCGATCTACTTGAGATGATCACCTCCCTTGGGCAGCTGCGGTAGATTTCGTATTGCGCAAATACGGCCTATTTTATGTCAGTGAAAATAGGGACAACGCCAGAAACCCTTGTAAAATCAAGGCTTTCCTGTGTTGTCCCTATTATATATCACTCACATGCCCTGAACGATGCCGCCGGTGGCGGAGAGCAGGGCGGGGTCGGTGATGCGGAGGAGCAGGTTGCGGGTGGGCTCGTCCGCGCCGTAGAGGCGGACGAGCTCCACACGGTACTCCCGCACATCGCTGCCGGAGACGGTGGCGAGGATGGTGGCGGGGCCGGTGGTGATCTGGCCGGCAGCGGCCACGGGGACAGGCGTGCCGCCGGAGAGGAAGTCCGGGTCGGCCACGGTGCCGAAAATGCCGCCGCTGCTGTTGACGGTGACGGTGCCCACATCGCGCTGGACGGAGAAGTCGCCCTTGAGCTCGCCGGGATCACCCTTGGCACCCTTTTTCACCGCTTTGACGGTGGTCTCCATGATGGCGCCGGAGGCCAGAGGCATGAGCTGGGCGGTATCCACGTCGGTGATGCCGTGGCCGAGGGCACCGTACTGACCGGTGGTGGGGTCGTAGTAGGTCAGGGTGCCGATGCCGGCCATGCTGTCGCGTATCCAGGCACCCAGCTGCCAGACACCGTTATTTTCGCGGGCACAGGCGGTGAGGGCCAGAGCGTCTGCGCCGCGGCGGACGGAGAGGACAATGGGCGCGCCGGCCGTATCGGCCAGAAGGTCCTGGACCTGCTCGGTGGAGCCGACAGCGGCGCCGTCCATGGCGGTGATGATATCGCCCTGACGAAGGCCGCAGGCGCGGGCGGGCGTGGGGCCATCGGCCAGAGCCACCACCAGGACGCCGTCCGCAAAGAGTTTGATGCCCACCGCCTGACCCAGGGGGATCACGGTGCGCTCCGCCGGGGCGGCCCAAGCCTGCTGCACGCAGAGGGAGAGGGCAAACAGCGCCGAGAGCAGCCAGGCGGAGAGACGATGGGAGGCGGGGATATGCCGTGGTTCATACAAGCGTCTCACCCCTTATTTTATTGTGATGTTTCCCGTTTTTGCCGTTGAACGGGCGAAAACGGGGTTTGCTTTGTCGCCGGTGACAGGGTTACTTTGTGTCAAAAGGGCGCAGAACATGAGGTGCAAATTCAGGGGGAAATGTGTAATTTTTTCTTTTGTTTTTTTGCGGGGGCTTTTTATGCGCCTGCGGGCGCGGGGAAATGGCAAAGGCACCCACGAGGGGTGCCTTTGCTGTATATTCGCCCGGTGCCGGGGTCAGAAACACCGGGGGAATACCTTTTTAATGCCGCTTTTTGGCGGTGCAGGCCAGACCGGTGAGGGACGCGAGGGCCAAACCGGCGTAGAGGAGGACGCCGGGGTCACCCGCTTTGGGGGAACCGGGCGTATCCTCCGTCTTGGCGGGGGAATAATAGTAGTAGGCACTCAGCTTGGTGCCCGTTGTGGCACCGCAGACGGTGCAGGTCTTGGGGGCGCTTGTGGTGGCGTCTTTCCAGTTGTGGGGTTCAACTTCACTCCGGTTTTGGCACACTTCGCACACCTTCCAATGGCCATCTTGTCCCTTGACCCAAGTTCCACCGTAGGTGTGGGGTGCCATTGGGATTTCTACTTTCGTGGTGCTATAGTCGCAGCGGGAACAGGTATCGTAGGCTTCCCAGCCTACCTCTGTGCAGGTGGGGGCTTTGGCTTCGTGGTGGACGAGGGCGTGATTTTCAGAATTTATTGCGCCAGATGTAAAGGTTTCGGTGCTGCTTGCTAAGCCGCAGGCACAGGATTTGTAGTATACCGCCTTAGAGGTACAGGTTGCAGAGGATTTGAGATACTTCGAAGCGGTAGATGTCTTAGTGAAACTATGTATGCACGCTTTGAGAAGCGCTTGACCACCAGTCGGAATCACGGCGATGGAAACCTGGTCGTTATTCTCGTATTTGAAATTCTGCGCATTTAATACAGCCGTATCGCAATATTGGGAAATTGTGACGGGGTTTCCTACAGTGGGCGTTTTTTCTGTGGTCAAGGTAAACACCTTGCTACCCAAGTCGCCGGTAACGCTGATATAACTGGGATCGGTATGCTTAGCTTCTGACCGCAAATAGAGATTAGCCTGTGCACCGCTACCAGTTTTGTTATTCTCAATGGTTACATCTTTAGAATTGAGTTCGATGGCCGCTTCATATGTACTCACACCGCCGCCATGGCTGTCAGCGCCGCAGGTATTGCCGGTAATGGTGGTATTGCCAGATAACGTAAGGGTCCCATTTGCGATATGTATGCCGCCGCCCATGTCAGCAGCCTTGTTGTTGGTAATAGCACCGCCGCTTATTATGGCTTTAACTCCACTAAGGCTATAGCCCATATTCAAAGAGATGCCGCCGCCCCATCCGTTAACAGCTTCGTTACCGGTAATAGTGCCGCCGTACATGGCAAATGTGCGGCAATTTGCATCCACACCGCCACTGCCATTAGCACTGGTCGATTTATTTTCTTTGATGGTACCGCCGTACATAGTAAATGTGCCGTACACATACACACCGCCGCCCTCGCCATAAACACAGTTGTTACCGCTGATGGCGCCGCCGTACATGATGAAGGTACCCTTCACCCAAACACCGCGACCATTTTTACCTGAAGTATGGGTGATCGTACCATCGGTCTTGCAGTTGCACAGCGTAAAGGTCACATTGCCAGCACTACCATCAATGACCCCCTTCGCATCGGACCGATTATGACTTTCATCATAATCCTCGCTGGTTTTTGTAATACTATGGTCATTAAGGCAGAGGTAGAGAGTATGGCCTTGGGGAATTGTGAGTGCAGCCGATATTTCCACGTTATCGGCAAGGTAGATGTAGGCGGTTTTTGTTTCGGGATCGTAGGTAATCTCACTCGTACCGTCCCAAGCTGTCCAGGTAACATCCTCACAGGTGCCGGTATGGTCGCCGATGTCGGTATGTGTCTTGCCGCAGACGGGGTGGCTATGCACCGACACTTCCGACGCGGAGGCGGTGACCACCATGCAGAGCAGGGCACACAGGCACAGGGTCAGGGTCAGGAGTAGTTTTTTGTGGTTCATGATGTACGCTCCTCTCAAATATCGGGGGTCTTTCCAGTGGGGGCAGCGGGTATCTGTCTTCGCCCGGGCGAAGACAGAGGCGCACATGTGCGCCACCGGTGTTGACTTTAGTGGGTTTTTCCTTATAATGGAAGTATAACCCGTTCACCTGTGAACGAAGCAAGGGGTCAGGAGGGATTTTTTATGGCGGAGAACACAAAACAGTTTTTTCAAATCACGGAGGCGGCCCGGGCCTGCGGGCTGTCGCGGAGCACGCTGATGCGGATGGAGGAGCGCGGGCTGCTGACGCCGGTGTTCACCGCGCCGGACAGCGGGCGGCGGTACTACGACAACCACAACGTGGCGCGGATCATGCAGATCGAGAAATTCAAGGCCATGGGGCTGGGGTCGAAGGAGATCGCGGACTATTTTGCGCAGGGCGGCGAGGCCGAGGTGCTGCTGGAGGCGCTGGAAACGCGGCTGCGGGACCTGCAGCGGAGCGTGGAGGAGATGCGGCTGCGGGCGACGGAGGGCGAGCGCCTGTCGGTGCAGATGATGGAGCTGCCGGCGGTGACGTGCCGGATACGGTGGTGCGAGGGGCTGACCACGGCGGAACGATACCGGGATATGTACGACTTCTATGGGGCGTGCGTGCGGAAGGGGTGCGTGCTGTCGGACGAGCCGCTGTTCACCATATCGGAACGCACGGACTATCTGGAGGGATACATCGGGCAGGAGCCGTACCGCTACGGGGTGTGCGTGCCGGTGCGGAAGAACCGGGCGGCGGCGGACGCGGTGACGCTGGAGGCGTGCCGGGTGCTGTCGGTGCTGTACTACGGCGATTACAGCGGCGTGGGCGAGGCGTGGCTGACGCTGGGGCGGGAGGTAAAGGCGCGGGGGCTGAAGCCCGCCGGCGCGCCGCGGGTGCTGGGCATCGTGGCGCCGTACACGGGGCGGGAGATCGAGACGCGGCGGTACTGCTCGCGGCTGGCGCTGCCGGTGGAGGAATAATGGGAAGCGGGAGGCCTGCTGTGCAGGTCTCCCGCTTCTGTTATACCAATTTGTGAGGAAACAAATAGGAGAATTACCGGTTCAGGTACTCGACGGCGATGGCCGCCATGCCGGTGACGCCGTGCTTCATGACTTCCTCGTTGAAGACGATCTTGCCGTTGTGGAGCGAGACAGCGTTCTCGCCGCGGCCGGCATCGACCATCATAAAGGCGGAGGGGGTGCCGGTGAGCTTGCCGAAGAAGCTGAAGTCCTCGCTGCCGGAGAAGGGCTTGTCGATGAACTCCGCCTTGCCGCCGGCAGCGGTGACGGCCTTGTTGACCAGGTCGATCATGGCGGGGTCGTTGTACTGGAGCGCGTAGCCCTCCTCCAAATTGACCTCGATGTCGCAGTCGAAGGCGATGCCGATGCCCTTGCAGATGCGCCGGACCTCCTGAATGGCGGTGTCGCGGCCGGCGTCGCTGAAGCTGCGGAGGACGGCCACCATCCGCGCTTCGCCGGCGGTGATGTTGACGGCGTCGCCGCCGGACATGGTGCCCACGGTGAGGACCGCGGTGTCCATGGGGTCGATGCGGCGGGAGACCACGGTTTGCAGCACGGTGATGAGATACCCGGCGCAGGCGATGGCGTCCCGTGCGGTGTGGGGTGCAGCGCCGTGGCCGCTCTTGCCGTGAACGCTGATGTGGAACAGGTCCACCGCGCTGGTGAAGTAGCCCTTATAGAGCTGCATACGGCCCACGGAGTCATTCTCGGAGGGGCAGACATGCTGGCCAAAGATGGCGTCCACATGGGGGTTCTCCATGACGCCGGCAGCCACCAGGGCCCGGGCGCCGCCGGGCATCAGATCCTCGCTAGGCTCGAAGATCAGCTTGACGGTGCCGGCGAACTGATCGCGCATATGGCACAGCGTCTTGGCGGCGCCCAGAAGCATGGTGGTGTGCAGGTCGTGGCCGCAGGCGTGCATAATGCCCTCGGTCTCGCTGGCAAAGGGCAGACCGGTTTCCTCGTGAACGGGCAGGGCGTCGATATCGGCGCGGAGCGCCACGCACTTGCCGGGGCCCTTCTTGCCGTGGATCAAAGCCACCACGGCGGTGGGCAGGGGCTGCTGGATCTCGTCCACGCCCATTTTCTCCAGCTCACTGCGGATGAGGGCGGAGGTACGGACCTCGTGCATGCCCAGCTCCGGATGGGCATGGATATCGCGGCGGATAGAGATCAACTCGTCGAAGATGGTATCGACGAAGGAACGAATATCAGACATGGAAAAGCACTCCTTTCAAATGAGCCGGGCTCACAGCCAGCTGCTCATAACGCCGGCCACCAGTACGGAGGTGATGGACACGGTGACCATGCCGGCCACCAGCATCTTGGGCATGATCTGGGCGTTGATGGCGGCCTTTTCCTCGGCGGTGGTGCCGGTGGACTCAGAGACCTCGTTGGAGATGATGACCGTTCCGGGGAAGCCGAACAGGCAGGAGCTGCCGATTGCCATGGACATCTGCCAGCTGTAACCGAAGATCTTGCCCACGAGGATGGAGACGACGGAGAAGGCCGCCGTGCCGATGACCACGCAGACCAGCAGGGGCACCACCATGCCGCCCACCATCTCAGGGGTCGCGGAGGCCAGATTGGTGAAGATGGACAGGGTGATGATGGGCATCACGATGCCGGTGGCGTGGGCCTTGCCCAGGGCATCCTCATCCAGGAAGCCCAGCTCCTTGCAGAGCACACCGAAGATCAGGCACCAGACCAGCTTGTTAACGGCATCGTGGAACAGGCTGGACACCCACACGGACAGCAGCGCCACCAGAATGACCTTGGCGATAATGGCGTTGGGGGTGTTGTACTTATCGGGCAGGGCGGGGATCAGCTTCTTGCGGGCAGCGGCGGCGTTCTGGGCCGCGGCGGCACCGGCGTCCACCTGGAGCGTGCCGGCGTCGATCTGGGCCTTGATGCGCTTGGCCTCGCTCTTGAGGCACAGGGAGGCCACGGGGTAGCCCACGAAGCCCTGGGCGCACATGACCAGGGTGGCGAACACCGCCAGGTCAGGCAGGTTGGCTTTGTTGGCCATATCCTGCATGGTCAGGGTGGCGACAACGCCGCCGGAGAGAATGGGCGCGCCCACCAGAGCGAAGCCGCGGTCGATGATCAGCTGGCCGATGAAGAACACGGCAGCAGAGATGGCGACGCAGGCCACGGCGGAGATGATGACGGTGCGCCACTGGGCGCCGAAGTCGCGGAGCCGGATGGTGGTGCCCAGGTGCACCAGCAGCATGGTGACCAGCAGGCCGGCCATGCTCAGAAGGGTGGAGTCAGCAAACAGGGTGGTGGGGAAAACACCGGTCCAGAAGCCTGCCAGGAATACGACGGAGGCCACCAGCAACATGGATACGATAGCCTTTGTTTTCGCGGAGATCATGTCTCCTACGGCGAACACCACGAAGATGACAGCCGCTGAAATGATTGCAGTCATGATTTTCTTCTCCTTTTGTTTTGAAATAGGGGGCAACAGGGATGATGGGGTAAATTGAAAAGCGGCTCCGTCTGAAAGACGAAGCCGCTTCACACACATGGGAAATGGAAAAGACGGGTTCAATTCTTTACAGCCGGCGTTTGGTATCGGGAGGTAAAATAGGCGTACCAATAAAAGCCCCAGACGGAGCTGGTGCCGGCATAATAGGAGACAGCGGCATGGTTCACGGCCATGTCGTTATGAAGCATATCGCGCTGCATCATGTGATGTACCATGTGGGGTCTCCTTTCCGCCGGTGGTCGGCTGGTTTTTATGTTGGCGTTATCTTAACGCCGCGGGGTACAGAAGTCAACCGTTAGATAGACCATACTTTCGCAATTAAAAGCGCTAAATTTTTGTGAAAACTGACAGCCGCCGACATGGCGGAACCGGATGGCGGCGGGAATATGCAAAATTCCCACCGGTATGGTATGGTTTTTGTGAAAGGTGACAATGGACTTTGCGCGGGGCGGGACAGTATAATGTTATGTAAGATTTCCGGAGAAGGAGAAAACGCATGAACAGCACGCTGCACACCATAAACTGCGCCTGTTGTACGTCCGCCTGCTGCGCGGGCGTGTGTTGTCGTGCCCATGGGCGCTGTGCGTTTTCTGCTGAAAAGGCCCTGTAAGCGGGCCGTGATACCTGTACACACAGGCGGCGGAGGATGCGAGCGCATCCTTCGCCGTTTTATTTTGAGAGGAGACAAGGACTATGACTTCCAACGCGGAGATCGCCAAGGCGATGGCGGAAAATATGACACACGCGGCGGTGCCGCTGTACGGCAAAAAGCTGCGGCTGCCGGACAGGAGTGCCATCATCGGCATCATCAAGGAGTTTCGGCGGCTGCTGTTCCCGGCATATTTCGGTGACGCGCAGCTGATGGCGCTGCCGCCGGAGAACTACGCCGCACTGCTGCTGGAGCGTATCGAGACGGCGCTGACGGCACAGGTAGCGCTGGCGCTGCCGGAGGGCCAGGCCTTTGCCGCGGCGGCGCTGACCCATGAGATACTGGAGCAGCTGCCCCGCATACAGCAGACACTGATGACGGACATTGAGGCCACGTTTGACGGCGATCCGGCAGCGGCGGACAAGGAGGAGATCATTTTCGCCTATCCGGGGCTGTTCGCCATCTTCGTATACCGCATTGCCCACGAGCTGTACCTGCGGCAGGTTCCCATGATCCCCCGGATGATGACGGAGTACGCCCACAGCCGGACGGGTATCGACATCCACCCCGGCGCGCAGATCGGGCCGTGGTTCTTCATCGACCACGGCACAGGCATCGTTATCGGCGAGACGACGGTGATCGGCAGCCATGTGAAGCTGTATCAGGGTGTGACGCTGGGCGCACTGTCCCCCCGGGCGGGCCATGCCAGCCTGCCGGGAAAGCGGCACCCCACAGTGTGCGACTATGTGACTATCTACTCCGGCGCCTCCATTCTGGGCGGCGAGACGGTGATCGGCGAGCACTCGGTGGTGGGCGGTAATGCGTTCCTCACCGGGTCGGTGGCGGACAACACGCGGGTGGTCATCACGGCGCCGGAGACGGTATTCAAAAACGCGGAGTGACCGCGCAGGAGGGAAAAGGACGGCTGCAAGGCCGTCCTTTTATGCTGCCGCAGCGCAGGCACCCGGCTATTTGCATAGTTTTTGGTGCGGAATTTCAGCGTATCGACGAGTATCGCGGGGAAAACGCCGCTTGTCAGGGATGGACGCCATGTATTATAATATTTGATAGAATACAGTGCAAGGAGGCGCAGCTATGGGGCGCATCAGCAAGGAAAACTACTATCTGGATATTGCGGAGACGGTGCTGGAGCGCGCCACCTGTCTGCGCCGGGTATACGGGGCCATCATCGTGAAGAACGACGAGATCATCTCCACCGGCTACAACGGTGCGCCGCGGGGACGGAAGAACTGCGTGGACATGGGGTTCTGCACCAGGGAGGCCATGCAGGTGCCGCGGGGAGAGCGATACGAGCTGTGCCGCAGCGTTCACGCCGAGGCCAACGCCATCATCTCCGCCAGCCGCCGGGATATGGTGGGCAGCACGCTGTATCTGGTGGGCAGGGACGGCCGGACCGGGGCGCTGCTGGGCGACGCCACCAGCTGCGCCATGTGCCGCAGGCAGGTGATCAACGCGGGTATCAGCAAGGTGGTCATACGGAAAACGGAGACGGAATTTGAGGTCGTGGACGTGCAGGACTGGGTGCAGCAGGAGGATGACGTGCCCGCACTGTAAAGAAGGGCTATCCGGCCGAAGGGCCGATAGAATACAACAACTGAACAAAGGAGAATGTGTGATGCTGAACGACTCTAAGATCGCCGCCTACACGGCGATACTGCAGGAGGAGCTCCTACTGGCCACAGGGTGTACAGAGCCCATCGCCGTCGCGTACTGTGCCGCAAAACTGCGCGAGGTGTTGGGCGGAAAACCGGAAAAGATCCTGGCTGAGATCAGCGGGAACATTCTGAAGAATGTGAAGTCCGTGGTCGTCCCCAACACAGGAGGACGCCGGGGCATCGACGCCGCCATCGCCGTGGGCATAGTGGCCGGCGACGCCGACGCAGAGCTTCAGGTCATCGCCAACGTGACGGAGGCGGATGTGGCTGCCATCCAGACGTATCTGGACAGCACCGACATCCGTGTGACCTGCCCCGAAACGCCGTGTCTGCTGGATATCAAGCTCACCGGCTGGCGGGAGGGGCACCACGCCTGCGTGCGGGTGGCCAACAACCACACGAACATCATCTACATGGAGCGGGACGGAGATATCCTGCGGGAGCTGCCGGTCACGGGCAACGCCGAGGACCATTTACAGGACAAGTCCGTGCTGAACGTCAGAGACATCATCACATTCGCCGAAACTGTACCTATAGACGCCATCCTGCCCACGGTGGGACGGCAGATCGAGAAAAACACCGCCATCGCCGCCGAGGGGCTGCGAAACAGCTGGGGCGCCAACATCGGCTCCACCCTGCTGGAGAGCAGTCAGGACTGGGCGACACAGGCGCGGGCATGGGCGGCCGCCGGCTCGGACGCACGGATGAACGGCTGTGAAATGCCGGTGGTCATCGTATCCGGCTCCGGCAATCAGGGCATCACCGCCTCGGTGCCCGTATGGAAATACGGCAAGCTCATGGGCGCGGATGACGACACCATCCTGCGGGCGGTGTGTCTCAGCGATCTGATCACCATACACCAGAAGACCGGCATCGGGCGGCTGAGCGCCTACTGCGGCGCGGTCAGCGCCGGTGTGGGCGCGGGCTGCGGCATCGCGTGGCTGCGGGGCGCGGACTGTGAGGGCATCAGCCACACGCTGGAAAACGCCGTGGCCATGATCTCCGGCTGCATTTGCGACGGTGCCAAGGCCAGCTGCGCCAGCAAGATCGCCATGGGCGTGGACTGCGGCATCTTGGGCTACGACATGTACGCCGGCGGCAACAACTTCCGCCCCGGCGACGGCATTCTGGGCGCTGATGTGGAGGACACCATCCGGAATGTGGGCGTGCTGGCCGCGCAGGGCATGCGGGAGACCGACCGGGTGATCCTGAAAATCATGACGGAGTAAAGTCACAGGCACTCCCCCCGGCTTCCGCCAGGGGGAGTGCCTGAAAATACGAACAGCCCCTCCGGCCTTGGCCGGAGGGGCTGCTTTTTGTGCTTATCCGTCGAATACCTGAAGGGCGGTCTGGCGGAGGGAGTAGGCGTCGCTGCCGTAGCTGTGCCAGAGGGCGGCGGCGTCACGGAAGGGGTAGACCGGGGCGGTCTGGCAGACGTAGTTGGCCCAGCTCTCGATGACCCAGCCGTCCTGGCCGCGGAGGGCGTCGTAGAAAACGTAGGCGCGGGGGCTTTCGACGCCGCGGGGAAAGGACCAGCCGGCGGTGATCCGCTGGGTCTGGCGGGTGCCGAAGAGGTCGCTGACCTGTTGGCTGCCGCTCTTCAGCGTGTGGAAGGCGGCGGCCTGCGCCGTGCCGTTTCTCTCGCAGAGGACGCGGCCGCTGACATGGCCGCCGGGGAACCAGTCGCCCTGCGTCTGCCACGCCGGCCACAGTTCCAGCATCTCGGTGTAGGGGCTGGGCGGGGCGGCGTAGGTCAGGTGGTGGATATAGACGAAGCGGGCGGTATCACCCTCCGCCGGAATCTCCACCGCCACGTGGCGCATGGTCTGCTCCAGCGTGTCGTAGACCCGATAGACGTAGCGGTAGGTGCGGTTTCCGGCATCGTCTGTCTCCGTGAGGGTATGGTCGTATTGCAGCGTGTGCGGCGGGTCGCGGAGGAAGCGGGAGAGCGTCACCTCCCGGTAGTCGGTGTTGCTGTACAGGCGCTCCGTCTGATGATAGACCCGGACAGCGCCGGAGAGCTGCGCCACCTCGTCGGCGGTCAGGTCGTCCAGGACGTCGGCGGGGAAGCCCTTTTCCAGCAGGGACTGGCGGATGGACGCGTCCTGGGGGGCGTCCTGCCGGGGCTGCCAGTCCATGGGATACCGCTGCCCCAGGAATGCCGTCAGCAGCACCGCCGCCAGCATGGCCGCCAGACTTCCCCACAGCACCGCCCAGCCCGGCAGCCGCACCGGCGCGGCGGTGATGGCATAGCCCATGTTCTCCAGGGAGCGGGTCAGCTTCCACATATTCCGCAGGATAGCGGCATAGACGATGAGGATAGGCATCACCAGCAGCCAGCCCTGCAGGCCAATCAGGGCCAGTGGGAGCAGCAGCGCATAGAACAGCGTCATGGCTCCGGCGGCGGGGGCGGCGGGCTTCTCCGCCCCGGCGGCGCGGGAGACCTCCACCATGCCCCGCCACAGGCAGATATACAGGACCAGCGTCACTGCCGTGCTGATATACGCGCCGGACAGCTCCACCTTTACCGGCAGCGCCGCCAGCACATCGCCTGCGGCGCACACGAGCAGCTTCGCTATCGACAGGATATAGCACCAGCGCAGCGGGCGGTTCTCCCGCCGCAGAGTGCGGAAGCCCAGCACCAGCAGCACGGCGCCCAAGGCCGGCAGGATATAGTCCAGATACAGGAAATTCAGCGTAATGGTAGAGAGCCCGAAGCCCCACAGCACCTGGGTCATAGCCATCTGCCAGGGGTTTATCTTCTCCGGCGGCGGCAGGGCGGAGGCGTCCTCCCGCATCATCTGTGCAAAGCGCAGATCGTCAGTCATAGAGTTCACCTCCCAGCCGTGATGCACATAGGTCACGACATAATCCGAGCGCTCGAGCATCCAGCGGTTGCGCCGTTCGATGGCGTAGCGGGGATGGACGAGCTCCAGTCCTTCCGGGAACATCGTGTCGTCAAAGTCGGCCCCGGCGCCCTTGGGCAGATACGCGAGCACGACGCCGTATCGCAGGCCCAGCTCGCTGAGTACGCTGCGCACCTGGGCATCGAAGCGGCCATTGTCGCCCACATAAAACATATCAACGCCGTCACCGGCCAGCCGCATGACAGCTTCCCGAAGTTCGCTTCGGAGATCGGGGCATTGGCTGTGTCCGAAAAAGGTGCAGGCCGGCATATTCGT
>OLSL01000829.1_pt1 | contig 32037 bp, 41 predicted proteins | sample 1672511 | NCBI WGS metagenome assembly OLSL01 (sample SAMEA3136694, study PRJEB25190) | human gut metagenome | biome: human gut; feature: human-associated habitat; material: faeces | place: Austria | collected 2013
GCCGCCTTTGCACTTCCTGATACTTCACTCTTTACTTCCAGTACTGTCAGGCGGGCAATCTCTCCCGATACTGTTGCCGCAATTCCTGCGCTCTGTATATTTTTATTAATCCACGGCGACATATCTTCGTACATTTTGGACCACAGTTCTATATGTGCTGCAGTTCTGTTACTCATGGCATAATCAATCTGCTCATCCTTATCCAGGATTTTTCGCAATGCCTGATACATTTTTGTATAATTCATGTTAATCACCCATACCTGATGAGCTGACTGATCTGCCGCTCAATCGTATATTCAAAGCTATCCAGTGAGTCAATGTCACTGGTTCCATCATCAAGTCTTACATTCTTTGTCAATTCTTTCGGATCCCAGACTGCAGTACACAGAGCATTTACCAGGCTGTCGCATTCCCCATCCATATATGCAAAACGCCCCTGCGCCATCAAAATCGAAGTTGCATTAATACGGTCATTGATTTCCGTCTTCAATGCATTCTCTACTCTGATCCAGCCAAGACCATTCTTTCTTAGACTGCTGCGTATTCCTGCGATCAAAGTCTGTTCTGCACTGTCCGCATAGACCACTGTCACATATCCATGCCGACTCAAAATCTTCTGAACAAAGTTGCAAAACATTCTACCCAGCATATCCGGATCGATCTCTATCGGATTTCCGCTTTCATCTTTACAGCTGATCCACTCAGATGCCAGAGGGATAACCATCTGAAATCCCCTTGTGATCGCTGTGGCTGTAAAAGAATGACCTGAGCCAGATCCTCCAAAGTCAATGCCTAGATTGATCTCCATGATATCCTTCGGTTTCTCTTTCATAGCAAAACCAAACTTCCTGGTGCTGATGTCATCTGCAAATCTGCGATAGATCAGACCATTTGCAACAACGCGCATTCCTTTGATGTCCCGCATATACCAGATTGAGTTAACATCATATCTGCTCTCAATCTCTCGCAAACGTTCTGTGGTAATGTTGATATTGTCATAAATGGTACAGTGCATATAGTTGTAACCGCCCGGAAAATTATTCTCTTCCTGCTGTTTCTGGTATCTGTCAATATATTCAGAATAAATAGCAGCTCTCGGATTATCCGGGTTAAGATCCCAGAATACTTTCAATCTCATTGCCGCCAGCAGCCGGTTAAATGCTTCTTTGATGGTGTTATCGTGATGAAGGTTGATCTCTGTCGCGATCCACATGCCATAGGAGTTACCACGGATTTTCTTGTAGCTGTCCTCTTTGGCTCCACCTGCAAAGATTACGATCTTCTGCCTGTTATGGGTTGCCGGACCTTTGATGAATAATGCTTCATTGTCTTTGTACTTTCCCCAATGGCTCTGTCCTCGAAAAATCCATTCAAGCCCCATCCCATTGCAGTCACCAATGTTCATTTTGGCATTCGCCATTGTAGATCCAGTTGCAAGATGGATCTTGTCTGGGGTGGTCTTCAGCTCATGTGCAAAAGCAAAGACATTGTCAACTGTCTTCCCAGCACGAACGGCTCCTTCTGCCACATTGTAAGAACACTCCCTGCATCTGCGGATGTATTCTTTGTGTTTCTCAGAAAAACGATATAAAATAGTTTTCTTTTTGGTAAAGTTATTCACTGCTGCCATAGATCTCACCTTCTATATCGTCCAGATCCTCAATCTCTTGGTTATTACCGGTAAGTTTATCCGTCTGTGCTTTCATCTGTGCGATCCGGGCACGCTGCTCTTCAGAAGCAACCTCCCAGTTCTTATGAAGCATCTCGTCATACTGCTTGATCATATTACGGAGTTCGCCTTGGGCTCTGGCCTGAGCCTTCAGGAAGTTATTTTGCTTATCCCAGGCCTGCTGCACAGAATACATATCAGATGTTTCTCCAGACATTACAATTTCTTTTGTCTTATCATCCTGGTCTTTCACGTAAGTAATGCGCTGTGCTCGGATGATAGCAGCATAAGCAAGCTGTATCTGATGCCACAGAAGATCCAGCGGATCAGCATGATCAATGGCAGAAAAAATCTCCCTGGTTTCTTCGGGGAGATACTTTGAGAAGAATCCGTACTTCTCTGCATTTTTATTCTGTTCTGGTGCACCGCCATCGTTTCCAACTGCATTTTTATTTTTCAGCTGTCCACCTTTTTTTCTTTTGGAACGTTCCGTATTTTTATGGAGCGTTCCGTTCAACTGCTCCTCCCAGGAATCCTTGGATTTCCATCCACGAATCGTCCCAGGAGAAATATTTAGTTGGCTTGCAATCTCAACTAAATCAATATTTCCAGCATGTTTCTTGTAAATCTCAAATGCTTTGCTTCTGTTTGGATCTCTTGCTCTTGCCAAGCCTCACCACCTCTCATTCGTGTTGTTTTGGATATTATGAAATACAGTCCTACCAGCACCATAAACGACAGCCGATTGCTACCGTCAGAAAGGAGGTCTTACGTTGAAGACTACTCTGGTGCTGTGCACGCTGTACGAAAATTGGCATTAGAAAAGCACCCCGAAGGGTGCCTGTGTGTTGATGTTTATGTATCTTTTTTATTTGCGTTACATACATTTTTAAAATCTTTACAAATTTTGTCTTCAGATATACCAGATAAATGCAAAGAAAGCTTTACTATCAAACTGTCTCTGACATCATCATTTTTTATTCCTTCACACAATTCAATTGCAGATTTAATATTTGAATCCTTTGTCAGTTCTGTAAAAAATTCTGTAATTTTTTGGTTCGCTTGGTTGGACAATCCATAAAACAAAGCCGAAACAGCCTCTATAACTATACCAGAAATTATCCCTGGCCATTCAACATTGTTTATTCCTGTACTATGTCGAATCCCCATTGCGATGATTACAAAGCCAAAAATACTTCCCCAAAAACTGAGTCTAAATGCCCATTTTGACTGACTTAATCGTTGTTCATGATATCCCTTCTTTGCTTTGTCTGGAATCCACTTATCTTCAAGTTTAAACTCTGCCCTAGATGGTTGCTTATTAATTTCGTTACTATTATCAATTTTGATATTTTGAATATTTTCTTCTTTTAGTGCCATATATTACTCCTTCAACAATCCAGTAACTAATGCATTTATAAACACTGTGTTTCCACAATTAGCACATGTCACTGGAATAACAGGCGTAATAGCACTATTCGGACCTCCTAAAACAAAATTTCCGTCATTAAATTCCCTCAATTCAAAGACTTTGTCTGTTACACTCCAATTTCCTTCTCCACATAAAGGGCATCTAGCGCCATGCCACTTATCATTAAGATAATTAATAAGTTCTTGACCATTTATTTTATTCATCCTCTTTCTCCCAACATACATTTTTACCCATTTTACCACGTTACTCATATTATTTCCAGCCTTTCTTCACTACAAAACGCCCCGTATTGCTACAGAACGTTTCAAAGAAATGTATAATGTTGGGATGGATTCTCCTCATTGGAGAAATCGGAACAGATGGAATCGAACCACCGCATGAGAACTGAAGTGTCTCTGCTCTACCACTGAGCCATGTTCCGATATGCTTTTCGGACCGGCCTCCAGTCAACAGGATAAGCAATAACCTTTTCCCTCAGGGATAAAAGGATGCTTTTAACTTCTCTTTTCGAAGAAGCGGGGAAAAAGCCGCCGGCTTTTATGCCTTTGGCTACATTCTTATCATACAACGAATTTACCGAATAATCCGAACTATTTTACTTTATCCCTTGACTTTTTAAATATTTATCTCTAATCATCAGCCTCGGATAATCTTCATTGTGCGGCATGCCAATCTGCTTCGCAATTATCTTCCAGGTCATTCCCTGCCTATAAAACATTCGGAACACGCATCTCGTCTGCCCATCCTTGATATCATCGATCCACTGATCTATAACTCTGACCTTCTCTTTCTTGCATTCCAGAGCCTTCCTCCGGCGGTCGTACTTCTGCTGATCAAACCCGACAATACTCTGTGGTCTGGGATAACCAGTTTTATAATCAAATATGGTATCATTTCCAAGACCTGCTTCCGTGTTCTTCATCATCTGAAGTTCCAGTTCCAATACCGGTATTTCCTGCTTTAATTTCCGGTAATGATCCAGCAGATCTCTTGTGACCTTAATTTCCATCAGTCCCCACCTCTCATTAATGACTGCAGCTGTATGTAAGATGGAGCTGTACAAAATCCTTTCTCATCCTTCAAAAGCACACAGTGTCTGTATAATTCTACTATCCAATATGACTTCCTGACTTTTTCTGACTTTTTTATACGCCCACGATCACTCGACTCTTCCGATTGACTTTTTACATACAATATAACCTGCTGCCCACGCTTCAGGTTATGTTCTTTTTCTCTCAACTGCTGCAACTCTTCCCATCGTACTCCATTTATAGCCCGTCCGGAAGTCGGATCCGGGTAACCCTCATGATTCCTGTATGTCATCTTCTCATCATCTCCTTAAACGTCTCTTCTGCTTCCTGCCTGCTTCCATGTGTAATCTGTTTAACTTTCCCATCCTTTAGATAAAACACGCTATTATCAACTAATTTTGGATAATGAACTTCTTCCCAGTATGCCATTCGATTATCTGTATTCCCTTGACATTGATTTTGCAAGATGCATCCCAAACACCCCTCTTTATATACAATTTGTCCAAAGCAAAACTGAATCAGTGTATTATATGCCGCTATTGCAAGTTCCGAAGTAATATCCAGTCTTTTTCGGCTCCATATCTTTGACATCATAGACTTCTATCATTCCTGGTTCTCCTTCCTGGGTTTAATAGTATAAGTGGACACCACCACGGCTTGCTGAAAGGATCCTCTATAATCTTTCCCTTGACTCTGCATACAGTGCACACAAGAGTAATCCCGCCCATGCATAAACAGCATTCGCAATTCTCAGGAGTGTCCAAGATCAGCATTGACTGGTTCATTCCTTCCTCTTGTTCCATGCCTGCGCAGCACACTTCGGATCTCTATCAAGTCTTGTCTTAATTCCGTGAGGTCCGAACTTTCGGCAATCATGATATACGAACCATCCTACATACCCCGTATCAGGACATTCATTCTTGATCAGACTTGCTTTGCCACCACAAAACGGGCACGGTTTTAATTTTATCTTCTCCATCCAGATCTTCTCCTCTTCGCCAAATACTCCAATTGCCTAACTGTTTCCAGTATTACCATTGTGCACAGCTCTGTACCGCTCTTCTGGATAAGATCTTTAGCAGTGCCGGTAAGTTCTTTCCAGGCAGAATCATCTTCCAGCAGGATATCATTGTACTGTTCATATAACTCCCTGGCTTCCGGATACAGTTCCCAGAGCTTTAATAATTCTTTTCCTGTCATAGTTCATCAATCCTGATATAGATTCCCGGAATCTGTGACCAAAACTTTTCCACAATCTCCGATGCCACAAGAGCATCATCTTCCCAGAATCCCACTCTGGTCATGCAATCCTTTAACAGTTTTTGCAGATTGTCTGTATCTGGCTTTGTAATTCGGTAAGTACCGTTGCCATGTTTGCCGTCATCCGGGAACAACCACTTCGTCATTAGTCTAACGCCTCTTGTGTATGGTTCTTCCGGAACTTCTCCACCAAGATGGGCCATCAACTTTTGTCTAGCTGCCTTTAGCTCCGGTGGATCGTAAAATACTGGCTTACCATTCACGACAGCAACCTTATGTTCCTGATGTGTTACTGTCGGCGGATTCATTGCTAAAAAAAATTCAGTCGCCATCATAATCAACTCCCTGCCACATTTTTTTATCCGCATTGTAGCAAATAAATTCTGGATTTTTCCCACCTGTTTTATCAACCACTTTGTCATATAGCCATTGCCTTACATCAGGTTGTTTTACCATCCAGTCAATAACCTCGCTTTTCATAACGTCATATTTACCATCAACTGATTTATGTTGTAAAGGCGGCATCTTTTTCAGACAATTCAATCTGTCATTTTTCGGTCTATTCATTTCACCTTTCTCCCTCTAATTTTTTAACGCTTAAAATCTTCTTTCACTGCTCAAGGTATGGTACCCACCTGAGTGCGGGGTGGGTGGTCGTCGTGCATGAGCTTACAGCACGACTACCTACCCCCGCTAGGTGGGGGTACGCACATACTATATACGTAGTATATATTGTGCACGCACCCTTTTTGCTCACTGCACATAATCAGAAATATATGATTTTGAGCATATACGCACATAACCATAAAAATTATAGTTATGCGTACTGCTCATGATTCAAGTTATGTTCAGCCTTGTGCATCCTTTCTTCTTATGTAAGCTTTGCCATCATCACCCATATATTTTTCAAATTTTCTACGTAATTCTTTCTTTTGCCTTTTAGTTTCTCCTAGCCATGAAAGTAGTTCTCTTGAATTTGTATCCAGTGCTTCTGCCAATTCCGCAGCAGATATTTCTCGTCCATCAAACTCAATATTCTGAAATGCAATCTCAAATTCATTCAACTTGCGCTCGCGAGTTTTCTGAGCATTCTCTTTTCTTTTCTGAGCTGCTTTTTCCCACATCGGTTTCTCTGCTTCCAGCTGCAGATCCTTAAGGCTTCCAACCTGATCAATGCGATGCACCGGATAATCGAACCACAAATTGACCGGCTCAAACTTTGGAAATTCTCTGAGCGTTCCTTCTATTCGCCATGCTGTCTTTGCCTTCACGGTCTTCTTTGTTTCCTCAATCTGACGCTCCAATGCCTTCATTTGCCATTTATCCAGGTGTTCTCTGCAGTAGTCCAACATTTGTACACTGCTCAGCAAATCATCTTGCGAAAGCTCATCCTGACACTTAAAATGAGCATCCAGATACGCCTTGCAGGTTCCACAGATAGCTTTATTTTCTTCCTGTTTCATCAGTGCTTCTGTAGGTTCAAGCTCGATCAGGTCAAGCAGTGCATCCGGATCTCGGGCAAATACACCGGAACCAGAAGCACGGTCCATAGACTTCTTGCCACCCTGGCTTCCTTTTGAATGATGATGGCAGTAGATCACCGCACAGCCAAGCTCTGTACATACTTTGTCAAACTGGTTACAGAAGTTAGCCATCTGGTCAGCACTGTTTTCATCACCAGTGATAACCTTATAGATCGGGTCAATGATAATAGCAACATAATCTTTCTTTGCAGCTCTTCTAATCAGCTTCGGTGCCAGCTTATCCATTGGTACTGACTTGCCACGAAGATTCCAGATATCTATATTGCGAAGATTCTCAGGGGCAATCCCCATGGAAGTGTATACATCCTTGAATCGATGCAGACAGCTCGCTCTGTCCAGTTCCAGATTGACATACATCACACGTCCCTGCGCACAGCACCACTGCAGCCATTTCTTCCCTTCCGCAATCGCAATACATAACTCTATCTGCAGGAATGACTTTCCGGCTTTAGATGGACCTGCGATCAGCATCTTATGTCCTTTTCTTAAGATTCCTTCAATAAGGCATGGTGACAGTTCCGGAAGATCATCCCATACAGATTCCAGTCCTTCTGGCTCTGGAAGATCATCATTTACACCTTCTATCCATTCATACCATTCATTCCAGGATGTCTTTCCAATGTTAGTATCGACAATGTACTGTTTCTTTTCTCCACGCTGCACACCTGGCATCCTGGATAACCTGGAAGGGTTCCGGTTCTGCGTATCTACATCAATACCGTTCTTCTGGCAGACCTCATAGAGATAATCTACACGTTTCCTGTATTCGTTATAATCTGCTGCATCTACGCGCACGATTGCGTGAAGGCTTTTCTTTCCGGAATACACCAAGCAGGCAATCGGAAGCTCCAGTTCCCGCAAAATGGCATTCTGTTTCTCCAGATCCATATGATCAGATTCCACAAGTGCATATTTGTATTTTGTTACATTTTCATTTTTACAGCCATTTCCATCTAATGGGTTAAAACGGATCCACGCTCCTGCTTCTGAATTGTAGTCACCAAGTACAGCACCAATATCTCCATTACAGCCGTTCAGCTGTTCAATAAGCTGTCCAGCGGTACGGTCCCAGGAACCTTTCTGCGGAAGCCAACGGGTACCTTTTTCATCTGTCTTTTCCCAGCTGCCTGTCACATAACCAACATTTTCTCCAGCTTCAAACAAAGTCTCCAGATAACAAATCAGTTGTTCTGCCGGGTTCCAGTCCTGTGGTTCCTGAACTTCCTGCCCTTCAAGCCAGTTCTTGTCCACTACAACACGGTCACTGTCTATTTGTATGCTGTCATTCCAATCAAGCTCATGCCCTCTTTCTGGTACCCATCCATGGTCAATAGCCATCTGGACGATTGTGCCGCCAGTCACGGGAGAAGAGGATCCGGAGAACGATCTCCATTTCTTCTCACATTCTCCGGCATGATATCTGCTGAAATCTCTCTGGCTCCACTGGTCCCAAACACTTACCGGATAGCCTTCCAGTTTCAGTGCCATTCCAACATTCACCCATTCCTGATATCCCAGAGAACCGGGATCGATGTGTTCAATTATTTCTGTAAGGCTTGTCCTCTGCTCCATTTTTATGCTCCTTTATATTCCTGCGGTACAATATCACTTGGGATTCGCCATCCGTTCCCAGCAATCCTGTCGATCAGATTCTTTGCAGTGTCAAATTTCCATGTACCCACATGCTGAAATCCTCTTCCCTCCAGGAATCGAATCTGTTTAGGTGTGGTAAGGCCCTCATTTCTCCTCTTTTCCAGCCGGTCAAGAATCTTTGCGGCCTTGCCTGCATTGTCAATCTGATCTGGAAGAATGCCTAATTTCTCTAGTGTATTCTTCTGCTTATCTGATGGCGGTCCCATTTCCCACCCAAATGATGGGACATAGCTTGACAGATCTTCTGCCTGGATAGACATCTCAAACTGTAATGGATCCACAAGTTTCTTCTTTCTTCGTTTCATTTCCGCAAGCTGTTTCGCCAGTGATTCCTCACGCTGTGCAACCACATCCTCAGATGCCTTCTGTTCAGCTTCTTCAATATCAACCGGCATACCTGCATCCTTTTCCAGATTTTCAGTCATTTTCTGTGCTACTTCTTCATTTTCACAGATCAGACTTGCCGGATGGCACAGCTCATGCCGTTCCGTATGCCAGAGAAAATCCAGTAATAACAGATGATCTTTTCCAGTCTGCGGAGATAATCTGGTGCCTCGTCCTACCATCTGGCAGTACAAACTTCTTACTTTTGTTGGTCTTAACACTACGATACAATCAACAGACGGGCAGTCCCATCCCTCCGTCAAAAGCATTGAATTGCATAACACATTGTATCTGCCAGAATCAAAGTCTTTTAATATCTCCGCTCTGTCCTGGCTGTCTCCGTTTACTTCTGCAGCATAAAAGCCATACTCATTTAAGAGATCACGGAATTTCTGGCTTGTTTTCACCAGTGGAAGAAATACAACTGTCTTTTTATTCTGGCAGTACTTCTGCATTTCTTCTGCGATTCCTTTTAGATACGGATCCAGCGCGGTGCCAATATCACTTGCTTTAAAATCACCTGCCTGAACCGATACGCTGCTCATGTCAATCTTCAATGGAATCGTCAATGCTTTGATCGGAGACAGATACCCTTCCTTGATTGCTTTTGGAAGTGTATATTCATAGGCCAGTGATTCAAAATAGGTACCAAGGTTCTTCATATCACCTCGATCTGGTGTAGCAGTAACTCCCAGAACATGAGCTCCGGTAAAATGCTGTAGCACTCTCTGGTAACTGTCTGATATACAATGATGTGCTTCATCAATGATGATCGTATCAAAATAATCTGGAGCAAAACTGTTCAAGCGTTTCTCTCGCATCAGTGTCTGTACAGAACCAACTACTACACGAAACCATGTACCCTGGCATGATGATTCAGCTTTTTCAAGTGCACATCCAAGGCCTGTGGTCTTCATAAGCTTATCTGCAGCCTGATCAAGTAACTCACCTCTGTGTGCCAGAATCAAAACTCTGCTGCCCTGTCTGACGCATTCTTCTGTAACTTTTGCAAATACTACTGTTTTTCCGCATCCCGTAGGAAGAACCAGCAGAGTTTTTAACACTCCGCTGTCCCACTGTTTAAATATGGCATCTTTGGCTTCCTGCTGATATGGCCTCAGTTCCATTGATTAAAATCCTCCAGGTGTAAAGGCAGGCCTTGAATCCTCTTTCGGATAAAGCTTTTCGATATAGTTATATTTCTTAGATGGGTCTTTTGTTCCCTCTCTCTGTCCAATCTTCGCACGTGCTGTCTTTCCAGGCAGTGCTCCCCAGTCCATACGAAGCTCCTCGCCCTCTTTCTTAAGTCCTACACCACGGAACAGCTCTGACAGTTTCCATTCAAGACTGCTGTGTAATACATAGTTCTCGCGTATTGTCATCTCTCTGTTTGGAGCATGTACCGTAAAGTACACTACTGCCATGTTACAAGGCGGAAGCTTTCCACTTCCTGATGATCTGCTTCTGTCGAACTTCTCAACTGTTACGTTGTAATCACCTTCCGGAAGCGGCTCAAAGTTCTGCGCATCCTCTTTAATAGTGTCTTCCCAACTAAATTCTCTTCCTTCTGTTGCCATTTCTTATATCCTCCTTAATTGAATGGAATTACTTCTTTTTCTTTTGCTTCTTTAATCATGCCATAAACCTGCTGCCATGCACCTACCAGACATCCATCGATAAATTCCTTGTCATAGTCTTTGATTTTTACATCTACCGGATAATACCCTCTTGCTGCTACTACATTCTGGATATCCCATTCATCTACATGATTGGCCTCCATCAGATCTCGCAGTGCCTTAGGAATTCCCGGATCCTGTGCCGGGAATGGCTTCTGTTCTTCCTTCTTTACTGGTTCTTCAAGAGGAAGATTCATCTGTATGCCCTGTATCGGCTGCGATGATGTTGGTTCAGGCTGTATTGCTTTTGGTTGCTCTACCTTATATTCTGGCTTTGGTTCTGCCTTAGGCTGTTCAGCCGGCTTGCTGTCAATAATATGTGCGATTGATGAATAGCTGAACGATACCTGTTCCTCAAGGCCATAACGGTTCTTTGCATCCCAGCAGGCATGATGTGATGTGTACATTACACGCTCGCCACCCTGAGCTTTTCTTTTTTTGCCTTTATCATCAGTAGCTATGGAGTATGTCTTGTAATTTGCAAACAGCAACATATCAGCCCATTCTTTGATTAATGGTGAAGTCTGTGAAGATGTCTTCTTTCCAAGTTTCAGCTCCCAACGATCATAAGCACCCATTTCATCCGGCTGTTCAAACTTGCGGATCTGAGCATGAGCAGTAAGCACTACATTGATACCTGCTTCAATCACCTCAGTAAGCCGGTTCAGAAAACGTCCCATTTCTTCTTTTACATAGACATAACCATTTCCATAACCAAAATCCTCAATACCTGCTTTTTTATGCTGATCGCAGATACTCTGGATGCACATAGACTCAGCCCAGTCGATAGTATCAATGATCAGAGTCTTGCAGACATCCGGATGTGATTTTACATACTGAATTTCATCCAGAAGCATCTGCCAGCTAGTGGGCTTTGGAAGTCTTGCAACATCCATAGAATTTGTACTTCCTTCCGTATCAATGAATACCGAATCCGGGAACTGACTGGCGAATGTAGACTTGCCAATCCCTTCTGGTCCGTAAATTACTACTTTTTTAGCGCACGGAATTCTTCCTTTAGTGATTTCCATTTAAAATGCACCTGCCTTCCATTCTTTCTTTTTCGGTTCTTCCGTATATTCCTGTCCGACCACATATCCATCTTCGATAATAATCGAGCACTCATCTCCGGTACTGACTCTCGTTGCAATAGCCTGGAGTCCTTCAGCTTCAAGCCACTCTCCAAACTCCTGCAGAGACTTCATATCCATCTGTTCAAGCTTATCCAGAAGAACAAATCCACAGTTTGGATTCAACTTTCTGACGATTGCCGTAGATACTTTCAACCGGTCTGATCCGGACATGTTATCCCATTTCTGACCTTTATAGATCAGCTCGCCTTCCTTAACAGACAACTCAGGAAGCGGAAGTTCTGCAGCATTCAGCAGCTCTGCCTTCTTATCTCTGACTTCTTCAATATCCTGTGTCAGGGAATTATACTGATTACGATAGGTCTTAGCATCATCCTCTGCTTTTTCCTTATCCAGATTGGCTCTGACTTTTCGATTGATTTCCTCAACATTGGCAATATTTCGCTCCAGTTCTTCCGTGGATTCATCGTGCAGATCCAGTGCTGACTTTCTGGCAATATCCAGATCACTTTCTACCTGCTTTTGTTCAGCAAGCAGTGTGGTCATCTGCTCATTGATTCTCTGGTACTTCTGTTCCAGTTGATGCAGCTGTTCGCGTTTTCTCTGATTTTCTCCATTCCTTGCAAGAATCTCCTGCTGCTGTGAAATCAGTTCTGATGCAGACACAAGGTCTTTTGGCACATCTGTGTAATAAGGCTGCTCCTTCGCAAACTTCTCTTTCTGATCTGCAGTACGTCCAATATATAAGCGTTCCTGATAAAGCTCTTTTTCCTTCTGTTCCAGTTCTGTAAGCTGAGAACCAACACCAATGATCTGCAGAAGAATCTTCGCTTTCTCAGCCCCGGAAGCTTCCATAAACTTCGGAAGATCGAGCGCGAGCTGCTCTACAAATTCATTGAGGAGCTGCTGTCCTGCTTTCTGACCATTTGGATCCGTGACCTTGAGCGCACTGTTCTTGCCTTTACGCTCTACCACCAGTCCATTGTTCATTACGATATGAAGTGTAGGCGGTATCACGGAACCTTCTCTGGTTGCCTGCGACGGCTTGTAACGCTCACCGCCAAGTGCCCAGGCTATAGAATTCAGTACAGAAGTCTTGCCCTGGTTGTTATTTCCACCAATTACTGTGAGACCGTTTGCCTTAGGTTCTACCTTTACAGCCTTGATACGCTTAACATTTTCGATTTCCAGCTTATTAATTTTCATACTCATAGTTTTTATTCCTCCTCAAGATTTAGTGGGTACTTGCCATTAGCAAGAAGTCGCAGCAAATGTGCTTTTGCAGCTTCACAGTCTTCCTTAGAATCTTCTGAACATTTGCCATCAAAGTAAATGCAATAATTTCCATCATATTCTGCTTTACAGTCCCATCCTGCATTCATAATATTGATATGACAAATATGAACATGAGACAGTACATCGAACTCAACAAAAGAATGGGTCTCATTTACAACTCTCATGCTCAGCTTGAACAGTTCTTCGATTTCTTTCTCGAACATAATTTTCTCCTTATCTTTATTGACTTTTTCTTTCCACTCTCATACAATAAGAGGGTGATAAACTATTACTTTTGGGATCCTCATGAGTTGCTGCTCTGAGGATCCTTTTTTATTATTACTTTTCTGCCTGTTCCATCAGACACAGCTTGCCGGCATAAACCATAATGGATAATCCTATTGCCAAAACGATTCTCTGAACGGTGCTGTCGATGATCCAGAAGGGCAAGTATGTAGTCAAGGTTCCGATCAGAACGGAATCCATTAAATCTTTCATGTTGTCTCCTTTCCTGATAATGCGGCCTTACCTTTCCATACATAGCCGGTTTCTTCATACAACTTCCGTGGCGATATAAAAAAAGATGTTTTTTCTCCGGTAAGACTTTTTACAACCTTGTTGTTTCGAGTGGCAGTTCCGATCGGAAGCCATCCATATACGATCCCTGCTCGAACTGATGATGTCGGAATCCCTATCATCTTGCTTACATCATCTACAGTCAGACGTTCTGTTGAAAACTCTGGCATCACCGGGATTCCTGAGATGATTCTTGCAACCTCTGCCGCAAACTGGTGAAGTTCTGCGTTCTGTTTGATGTAGTCATCTACTGTGCTCATGCACTCTCACTCCTTTCTTCAACTATATACTCAAAACTTTTTTATTTTACAAATGGAAAATCTTGCTAACTGATCAGATGCTTTTATAAATGCTTCATTTCGCATATTTCTATCAGCATACATTTTATGCATAGTTCCAATATCATCTTTCATATAAATATGAAGCATATATACTCCTCTGTCATTTCCGAGTTCATTCTTTTTATCCTCGTAGCTTAAAGCCTGTATATTGCTTACATTAAATATATCTCCATCAATCTTTATAAAAATTGGAGTTTTCATTTAAGCCCACATCCTTTCTTTATTTACTCGACACTCCTCATTCTGGAAAGTGCTTTTTGTTTTTGCTAATCTTAACTTGATTTCAATTGCAATTTCATCTGTTCGTATTCTGGGATTTTTACAAAATCATCCGGCAATGAAATACCAAACTGCTCACATTCTCTTTTGAATGCTTCCGCAATCTTATACGGTGCTGAACCCTGCTTTGTCATGATTCGATCTGTAACCCTGCCAAGTTCTGCAACACTGGATGCAATGATTGGATTCAATGGACACGGAAGTTTACCATCTTCCATTTCATGGAAACGGTTTATGTATCTTGCAGTGAATTCAGTTCCCTTCTGTCCAGTCAGCTTATGAGCAATGAACTCACAACCTTTCTTCGTTACCTGAAAGCATGGAAGAATCTTATTCTGCTCTGTTGTATAAGTTGCTTCCTTAAAGAAATCGGTGAACGCAATTTTGCTTTCTCCTAACTGGTCAACATATTTTCTGATGTCTCTCAGTAAATCACAGTGTTTCTTTCCTACCATTTCCGCTACTTCCATTGAAGTAATAGTGTTTCGTGTTAAGTTGTTCATTTTAGTCTCCTTTTTTCTGTGTTTAGTTTTCTAAACTTTTTGTGTAAAAAAATATGCTCTTATATCCGAAAAATCGATATTCAAGATTTCACATGATCTGAAAATTTCATCTTGAGAGAATTCTAACTGATTATTTAATCTCTGGCTCAAAGACACCCTTCCTATCCCCAATTTCTCGGCAAATGCATCCTGTGTACCACAAATTTCTTTAATTTTTCCTCTAAGTTTATCGTATTTCCAACTCATTTTTTCACCCCCATTCTGTTTAGTTTTCTAAACCTCTTACATAATATTCCATTCTTTCTGTTTTGTCAATACTGTTCTTTAGTTTTCTAAACTTTTTTTTCATTCTCTCTATATTAATGTTGCGTTTTCTAAACATTTATGATAATATTCTCTCATAAGGAGGAACTAAACAATGGGTACTACTTCAAAACGGATTCAGAAAGCTATGGAATTAAGAGGTCTCAAGCAAACCGATCTTGTTGAAAAAACTGGAATAAGTAAGGGTGCTTTAAGTTCTTATATTTCCGGAAGATATATTCCTAAACAAAATAATACATTTTTAATTGCCAAAGCTTTAAATGTAAATGAAGCCTGGCTCATGGGTGCTGATGTTCCGATGGAAAGAGATAATTATGAAGATCAAAACGTTCTTACTTATTATGCCCTCGAATCCGATGCCGAAGAACTTCTCAAACAGGCTGGATATCAAATTATTAATTCAGAGAGCACCGATATTATTACTATTACCAATCCCGATCAGGAAATCATTTGTGCATTACATGAATATGAATTGGTTGGCATTTATCAATCTTTAATGAAAAATGGAACTTTATCGGCCCAGACACTTATAACTGAAGCAGCCTCCGGCTGGGAAAAAATAGATTCTTACTTTTATGGTAAAGAAGCATCTGATGAAGTATATCAAAAACTTGCAAAAAATATTCTTCGTTTCCAGGGCAAACAAAAAGATCTTAATGAAATATACCTTCAATTATCCAATGACAACCAGAAAAAGGTTCTCACCTATTCAAAGAGCCTTCTCTCCGCCCAGCAGATGGAAGACGATGTTCTTGCCGCCCATGCCCGTACAGACGTTGAGCAGACACCTGAAGGCGTTCAGCATGATCTTGATATTATGAATGATGATTCTTTGTGGGAGTAGAAAGGAGATTTTTATATGCCAGAAATTTCGAGATTTTTCAGCATACGAATTACAATGTATTACGATGAACACAGACCACCGCATTTTCACGCTGAATATAATGGCCAGAAAGCCGAAATTGATATCCGCTCTGGAAAAGTAATCAAAGGAGCTTTGCCCAACCGACAGCTTAAACTGGTAACTGCGTGGGCTATCATCCATCAAGATGAATTAATGGCAAATTGGCAGGAAATTGAAAATGGAACTGGAAATATAAAGGCTATAAGTCCATTACAGTAGGAAGGAGGATTTATATGTTATCAGAAGTTATTCAGGTGATTCCAACAGACGATTATAAAGTATATGTTTATATGGATGACAATACCGTGCGACTTTACGATGCTGCCCCGTTGATTGCCAAAGGTGGAATCTTTAACCGGATTAAAGATATAGAAACCTTTAAGAATACATGCACTATATTAAACGATACTCTTGCCTGGGATTTATCTGGTTGCATGGATGGGATAAATTGTATAGATATCTGCCCTGATACTTTGAGAGAATGCCCAGAAGTACACGATATTGATATTCTTGAGAGTAAATTATTTGCTTAGAAAGGATGGCAATATTATGATGTATCCATTCATGGCACTTAATGATAATACTGAAATTGTTCATTCTGAAATGAGAACTGATGGAAAGGTTAAGGTTTATATCGAAACTCCTGACGCAGAATGTTGTTTTAAACATGCAACTTGTTGGCTTCCAGACTATAAATGGGAAGATATAAAAGGATATTCCGATCTGGAATTGACATATTTCAAGCAACTTATCCGTAATAACGCTCATCTCATTATTGAATTTTCCAAGGAGGGCGGCGTTTTAGGCAACATAGATTCTCAAGATTGAACCTAACAATACTTATCTAAGAGGTGGTTTTAATTGAACTACGAACAGCTGCTGACTGTTGCCGATCAGAATGATCTGACGGTAAAAGAACATCCTCTGGCAGATCATGACGGTCTGCTCAAGGGGAAACGAATAGCAATCCGAAAAGATATAGAAACACAAGCTGAAAAGTCCTGTGTTCTTGCTGAAGAACTTGGCCATCATTACACCAGCTCCGGGGATATTTTGGATCAGGATAATATTATGAAACAGAAACAGGAATATCGTGCCAGATTATATGGTCATAATCTCAAGATCGGATTAACCGGTCTGATCAGAGCCTATGAAGCTGGGTGCAGGAATCTATATGAGATGGCGGAGTTTCTGGATGCTACAGAAGGATACCTGAAAGAAGCTATTCGGTGCTACAGGTCCAAATACGGCGTGTGTGCTGCTATTGATAATTATGTTATTTATTTTGAACCCTTTGCGGTTATGAAATTTGTTGCTGCTGAATAATAAAACATGGTTGTTTACCATTTGCATAAATAAAAGGAGGTTCACATGAGTATTGTGTTATCATATGTTGACACAGAAAAAGCTATAGTTGCTAGTGACGGATTGGTAAGCAATGAAAACAAAGATGCCGTGTTTTGCAATGAAATAAAAGTATTTCGAATAAATCAGAATGTACTTTTAGGATTTGCCGGCCACTTATCATCTTGTTTGAGAATTGCAGATAGATTTATTAACCCCTCGCCAGAAAATAAGCCGATTATTGATATTATATCCGTCAATGATGTTGGCGCAGTTATACAAAACTGTATTGCGTCATTACCAAACCTTGAAAAATGTGCATTTTTAGTATGTGGAAAAGGAGATAATGGCAAGCCCTGTTCCGCATGCATTACAAGTGACGGAGAATACGGATTGAAATATGCAACGATCCCTGGACAGGTTATATACTATGCTTTATGTCCGGACGAATTTCTCAACGGAGCAGAATTATTTAAGACACACATATTGCAGCATCAAACTGACATAAAATATGCAATGCAACTCACGATAGATAAAGCTGCGGATATTTCTCCAACAGTCAATTATCAACATTATTTTCAAGAGATTTACTTTTAATTTTACTCAAATCAAGAACGCCACCACTGACAATAAAATCCTTGGTTGCGTATAAATTTGAATCGACTTTTGTTAAGTCGGATTCGTTGTGTGCAAGAATTAATTTTGTCAACATTTCATTAGTCATACTTATATCTTCTCTCTTTCTTATAAGCTATTCTAATAATAACATTTTGAGAGGATTTCGTAAATAAAAAAACCGCCACTGTGCTACCAACACAAGGAAGGATGTGATCTCCGAAGAGATACTCAAATCGCAAAAATATTGTATCATCTTCGGAGCAGACATACAACCAGAACATTTGTGTGTCTGTTATTTTTGTACCCAATTTTAAGAAAGGAAGATGATATTATGGCAAAAAGAAAGAAATATCCCAAACTGCCAAATAACTTCGGGAGCATCCGGTATCTTGGTAAAGGGCGGCGAAATTGTTATGCCGTGCATCCACCAGCTACCATTGATAAAACCGGAAAAACAGTCCGTCCACCGGCAATCTGTTATGTGGATGATTATCTGAAAGGATTTACGGTTCTTACTGCCTATAAAGCGGGAACATATCAGCCAGGCATGGAAGAAACCCTTGAAATATCTCCTACAACAGATGTAGATTCTCTCATACATCGTATTATCTCAGATTACAATACAATTAAAGGTGTGGAAGAAAAGCATCCGGAAATACATAAATTTACATTCTCTGAAGTATACGAACAGTTTATGGCATGGAAATTTCCAGAAGATACTGAATTATCCCGTAGTTCCAAAGCATCTTACCAGTCTGCATACAAAAGAACTGCCTCTATCCACGAATGCATATTTGAAGACCTGAAAGCCCCTGATCTGCAAAAGGTGATTGATGACTGCACACTGAAAAAGTCGAGTCTCTCCGCACTCTTGATACTTTTTAAGCAAATGTACAAATATGCCATCTATGCAGAAATCGTCTCTGAAAATAAAGCATTGTATGTAACTATAAACTCAAAGGATGACGTGGAACACGGAACGCCTTTTTCTGATCAGGAACTGCAGATCCTGTGGTGCAATACGGATGATCCAGAAGTGCAGCTTATTCTCATTATGTGTTATTCTGGCTGGAGAATTGGTGAAGTCCTTAAATTAACAACTAACCTTGAAGAACATTATTTTCAGGGCGGTATCAAGACAAAGTCTGGAAAAAACAGAGTTGTTCCAATTCATCCTGCAATTTATGATTTTGCCAAGCAAAAAGTTTTGTCTCAAAATGGAAAACTCTATCCTTACACACAGACGCATCACCGGCGTGCACATTTCTATCCAACATTGGAACGATTGGGAATTGTCGGAAACCCGAAGCACACTCCTCATGACTGCCGGCACACTTTTTCTGCTTTATGTGAAAAATACGGCGTTCGTGAAAATGATCGTAAACGAATGCTTGGACATTCTTTTGGAAATGATATCACAAACGCCGTATATGGGCATAGGACTCTGGAAGAACTCCGCACAGAAATCGAAAAAATAAAGGTTCCATTTTTGTGACTAACTGTGACTAACCGTTCCTGTTTATCTTGCATTTATTCACTTTAAATCGTTCTATCAGTCACTTGCAAACCATTGATTTTACAGGCTTTTTCCACATTTTGCGGGTGTTTTCCAATGCTTGCTTATTTTATCCTATACTTGATGTATTTATTTTGCAAAAAATGCCCTTACTTTATCCAGCGTTTTTTCCAGGACGGCATCCGTATGTGCCACAGAAAGGAACATTGCCTCAAACTGTGACGGTGCAAGATGGATTCCGTTTTTGAGCATATACAGGAAATACTCTGAGAATGCCCTGGTATCAGAAGTTTTGGCAGATGCATAATCTTTGACTTCTTCTGTTGCAAAGAAAATACTTCCAAGAGAAGAAACATGATTGATCTGATACGGACTGTTTGTTTCTTTCAGGATTTTTTCGATACCGCCATATAATTTCTGTCCTTTAGCCTCCAGATCTTTGTAAATTTCCCGATGCTCATAGAGGTATTTAAGCTGAGTCAGTCCTGCTGCCATAGCGATTGGATTTCCACTTAAGGTACCTGCCTGGTATACAGGGCCTGCCGGAGAAACCATCTCCATAATCTCTTTTCTCCCACCGTAAGCACCGACCGGCATTCCGGCTCCGATGATCTTACCATAGGTCACCATGTCCGGTCTTACGCCGAAATATTCTGCCGCTCCGCCAAATGCAAGACGGAAACCTGTGATCACCTCATCAAAGATCAGAAGTGCACCATACTGATCACACAGAGTACGAAGCCCCTCAAGGAATCCTTTCTTCGGCGGAACCACACCCATATTTGCACCGACCGGTTCTACGATCACTGCCGCAACCTGCTCCGGTGCCTCTTCAAGAAGAGCTCTGACACTGTCAAGATCATTGTAAACAGCTGTCATGGTATCCCTAGTACATCCCTTCGGAACTCCTGCACTGTCCGGAACACCGCTTGTCATCACACCAGAACCTGCACTTACCAGAAGTGCATCGCTGTGTCCGTGATAGCATCCTGCAAATTTGATGATCTTATCTCTTCCTGTGAATCCTCTTGCAGTACGGATCGCACTCATAACTGCCTCCGTACCGGAATTGACCATGCGCACCATTTCAACGTGAGGAATGCGCTCACAGATAAATTCTGCCATCTCAACTTCTATCTCTGTTGCACAGCCAAAGCTGAGCCCCTTCTCACAGGCCTTCAGAACGCTCTCACGTACAGCCGGGAAGTTATGTCCAAGAATCATCGGTCCCCAGGAATCTATGTAATCGATATATTTATTGCCATCAACATCATAAATATAACATCCATCTGCACGCTCAATAAAACGCGGTGCCTCACCGATGGCTCCATATGCTCTTACCGGACTGTTTACACCGCCCGGAATTCTTTTGACCGCTCTCTCAAATAAAGATTCAGATTTCGTCATTATCCAATTCTCCCTTCATCAATAAAACGTGCCAGTTCTTTTGCATAGTAGGTAAGATAAATAGAAACACCTGCACGATAAGCACTTGCTGCCATCTCACAGACAATCTTGTCTTCATCGATCCATCCCATCTTGGCTGCCGCTTTGACCATCGCATATTCACCGCTGACACTGTAAGCTGCGATCGGGACATTGGTTGCCTTATATACTTCTGAAACCATGTCAAGATAGGACATTGCCGGCTTGATCATGATGATGTCTGCACCTTCCTCAATATCTGTCAGTGCTTCCTTCATTCCCTCTCTCCGGTTATGATAATCCATCTGATAGCTCTTGCGGTCTCCAAAAGACGGTGCAGAGCCTGCCGCATCACGGAACGGTCCGTAAAAAGCGGATGCATATTTCACTGCATAGGACATGATCGGTGCTTCCTTATGTCCTGCTCTATCCAGACATTCACGGATCGCACGAACACGTCCGTCCATCATATCAGATGGTGCTACCATATCGGCACCTGCCTCTACATGGGAGAGAGCTGTTTTGGCAAGCAGCTCCAGAGTTGCATCGTTCTCAACTTCATGTCCGCAGAGAACACCGCAGTGTCCATGAGAAGTGTACTCACACATGCATACATCTGTGATATAATAGAGATCCGGAAACTGTTTTCTGGCTTCACGAAGAGCTCTCTGCACAATACCATTCTCATCATAGGCTCCGCTTCCTACCTCGTCCTTGTGATCCGGGATTCCAAACAGCATGATATTGCTGACGCCGGCTTTGGTCAGACGTTCCAGTTCATATGGAAGACGGTCCACACTGTATCGAAACTGTCCTTCCATGGACGGAATCTCTTCCTCGATATTCTGTCCATCCTTAACAAAAAGAGGATAGATCAGTGAAGATTTATCAATTCTTGTCTCCCTTACCATTTTTCGCAGAGTTTCACTGCCGCGCAGTCTTCTTGGTCTTTGAATCAGATCCATTATTGTCACTCCTATCTGTAACTGTTCCGTACACTCAGTCTGTGGAAGAATCAGTTACGTTTGTCTTTATTTTTTCAACAAGTGTCGTCAAATCATCGATCGTAGCCTTTGCAGCCATATATGTCTTCATTCCATAGCTGTCTGCCGCTGCTTTTGTCTGCTTGCCGATACATGCTGCTGTCACATGTGAATAATCAGAAAGTCCTGTACTTTCCACAAAGCCTTTTACCGTGGATGCACTGGTAAATACCACACAGTCGATTCCGCCCGCTTTTATTTCTGCTGCCACATCGATCAGAGGATTTTTCTCATATACGGTATCATAAGTCGGGATATCATCCACCTGTGCTCCACGTTCCATGAGAATCTTAACCAGATTCGCATTTCCCTTTGAAGCACGCGGGATCAGGATGTTTTCGCCACCGTCAAGCCTCTGTGCCAGAGCTTCTCCCAGAGAATCTCCATCGTAAACCTCCGGAATCAGATCTGCCAGAATTCCTCTCTGCTCCAGTGTTTTGGCTGTTCCCTGTCCAATCGCAGCCACTTTAAGAGAAGAAAGGCAGCGGATGTCCTTTTTCTCTGCAAACATTTCCTCAAAGAAAACCTCTGCACCTGTCGGACTTGTGAATACCAGCCACTGGTACTGCTCTATCTTTTCAAGTGCCTGATGCAATCTGCTCTGATCTTCCAGCGGAACTGTCCGGATGGACGGAAGCTCCAGTACCTCCGCTCCTTTTCTTCGGAGTTCGTCCGCCGTGCGGGAACTTCTTCCCTTTGGCCGTGTCACAAGAACCTTCCAGCCCGCGAGCGGAAGTCTTTCATACCAGCCAAACTCCTCAGAAAGCTGGCATACCCTGCCAACCACGATGATCGCCGGAGTCTCGATTCCCTGTCGTTCCACCTCTTCCTTAAGCGTCGCAACGGTCGCAACCACCCGCTTCTGGTCGGAGGTCGTCCCTTTCTGAAGCACAGCTGCCGGCATCTTCGGATCCATTCCTGCATCCAGAAGTCCCTGACAGATATCGTTCAGTGCTGCGATTCCCATCAGAAACACCAGAGTACCCCTGGTATTGACAAGTGCCTGGAAATCAATATCATATTCTCGTCCTGCTCTTCTGTGTCCTGTAATGATATGGACAGAGGAACAGAAATCTCTGTGCGTCACCGGAATGCCGTTGTACGCCGGCACAGCGATTGAGGAAGTCACTCCCGGGACCACTTCATAAGGAATCCCATTCGCAGTCAGAAGCTCCAGTTCCTCTCCGCCTCTTCCAAACAGAAACGGGTCTCCGCCTTTGAGCCTTACTACCCGATATCCCTTCTGTGCTTCCTCAAGAAGCACCTGGTTGATCTGTTCCTGCTTCATGGTATGCCTGTCCGCACGCTTCCCTACATTGATGAGTCTTGCAGAAGAAGGTACTTTCGCAAGCACACCCTGTCCCACCAGACTGTCATAGACAACAACATCTGCCTGGGAGAGGATTTCCATTCCCTTCAGTGTAAAAAGACCGATATCTCCCGGCCCTGCTCCTACAAGCCATACTTTTCCCTGTTTCATTCTGCCTCACCTTTATCCTGCTTTGTTCTGTCGGATTCTTTCATTTGTTCTGCAAGTGTAATTCCCAGTTCCTCTGCATCCTTCCTGTTTCCAAGGATACTGTCCTTAAACCAGTTTCCTGTTTCTTCATTATAATAGAGCCCACGGAGAAACAGCATCTCTCCTTCAACCGTTCCAAAGGCAGCTACCGGAGAAGAACAGCCGCCATTCAGGCAACGTACAAAGGCTCTCTCCGCACATCCTGCACTCCACGCATCCGCATCACAGTAACCATCCAGGAATGCATAGTCCACACCGGTCCGTCCCTGCACTGCCAGGATTCCCTGACCTGCTGCCGGAAGCATTTCTTCTTCTGTAAAATACCGGCTGATCCTCTCTTCCAGTCCGAGACGTTTCAGCCCTGCTGCTGCCAGGATCAGTCCTGAATACTGTCCTTCATCCAGTTTACGAAGTCTTGTCTGAAGGTTTCCCCTTATGCTCTTTATCTCCATATCCGGATACAATTCCCGAAGCTGAAGGGTTCTTCTGAGGCTGGAACAGCCAAGAGGTTTAGATCTGTCCAGCTCTGTCACATCCTTTGGCAGCACCAGGACATCTCTCGGATCCTCTCTTGTAGAAAAAGCCAGAAGCGGAAGTTCTGCCGGTACTTCCATCGGCATATCCTTCAGGCTGTGTACAGAAAGTTCCGTTCTCTCATCAAGAAGAGCATGGTCAAGTTCCTTTACAAAAAGACCCTTGCCTCCCACCTTATCCAGTGTACGGTCAAGAATCTTGTCTCCTGTTGTCTTCATAGTCAGGATCTCTACTTCAAGCTCTGGATTATGCTCCTTTATGTAATCCCTCACCATCTCACTCTGCAGCACCGCAAGCTTACTTTCTCTGCTGCCAATCGTAATCTTATTCTTCATTGTCAGATGCCTCCATCGCCTCCTGAATTGCCACACGGACTTTTCTTGCTTTTTTGTGGTTCAGCCCACTTGCAGTAATCCCCACAACAACCTCATCCTGCATATAAATACCCGGAAAATAAAAATCACATTTACTCTTGTCATCTGCGACATTGACATAGATTCCCTCTTCCTTACAGACACGGTAAATCTCATCATTCAGTTTCCAGTCGTTTGTCGCGGCGATCACCATAAATGCCATGGCAAAATCAGAACGCTTTACCGGTCTGTTGATAAGATTTACAAAACCTGCTTTGCCAAGTTCATGAAGCTCCATGGTTGTCTTTGGAGCCACCGCTGTAATGTTTCTGGTAAACTGCAGCAGAGTCTTGATCCTTCTGGTTGCTATATTTCCACCGCCTACTACTACAATCTTTTTATCTGACAGATCTACAAACATTGGAAAAAAACGCTTATTCTTCATATAATTTCTCCAGTCCTGCCACGCACTCCAGAAAAGTATCCTGATTCAGACTGTCCCGGAGTCCAAAAATAAGTTTATTGACTACCTTGCCTGCTGCAGTATCTACTGCATTCAAAAGATTTGTACGGTCAGATTCCTCCATCGGTGTATTCTTGAGGATCTTGTGGATACGAAGATTCAGATCCTGCACTGCTTCCTCTCTGATCTCCTGGATCCTCGGGATTACATCCCTGCCATCCAGCCACTGAAAAAATTCATCCATCTGTTCTCTGACGATCTCACCGGCCTTTGTGATGCTTTCCATAGATTCCGGTGAAATCCTTTCTGTGCGGAAACTGTCCATATCATACAGTGTAATTCCCTCTTCCTTCGCAAGCGCCGGTTCAATATCTCTCGGCACAGCAAGATCCAGAAGAAGCAGCGGTTTCGTCAGGGTAATATCCTGAAAAAGTTCCCTGCGCAGCGTATAATTCGGACTGGCTGTCGCACTGACTACCACATCACATTTCGGCAGAAATCCCATACGCTCGCCATAATGGATCCGGCTGCACCCGATCGGAATGCTCACCATACCGCTTCTGTACTGACGGACTGTCACTGTGACATTTGCTCCGGCATCCCGAAGTGTCTGTGCCGCAACCTTGCCCATTTCTCCGTTTCCGATAACCATGCAGGTTTTTCCATGCATGTCATATCCCTGTTCTCTTAAGGTACTGACCGCCTGATGAATCACGGACGGATTTCCATGTGCCATCGGTGCCTCTGTCTTGATCCTCTTCCCTGCTGTTACTGCCATACGGAAAAGAACTTCCAAAACGCCGTCTGTCGTAAAGTACTCTCTCGCCAGATTGAGGGCATCCTTGATCTGCGTAAGGATCTGGTCTTCGCCAAGAATCTGAGACTTCAGACCTCCTGCCAGATAAAAAAGATGCTCGACTGCTTCTTTATCCTGTCTTGAGATAAAATATTCTTCGTAAGAAGGATCCTGTATATTCTTGAGTTCGCAAAGACACCGATACAGTGAAAACTCCTGATCATCCTCATGACTCGCCCAGATTTCCAGACGGTTACAGGTAGATAAAATAATGCAGCCATGAATGCCTGCTCTCTCTTTCAGTTGTTCCATTGCCTCTCCGGCATTTTTCTTTGTAAATGCAAACAGGGCACGGACGTCTACCGGTGCTCTGTCGTGATCTATCCCTATCATGGATATTGTCATGATATTTTACTCCTTTGTGTTCCTCCTGTATCTTTTTTTGTAAAAATCTGTCGAATCTGCAAAAGGCACTTACAAAAAAACATACTGTTTTAATGATAGTCTTTTGCCCCTGTAATGTCAATGGAATTTACCGGATTTTCGCAATAAAAAAACGTACCGGATTCCTTCATGAGAAAAAATCCGGTACATATTTCTGTTGTGAGCGTTATTTGATTTTTATAATGTTTCTGTCGCCGGATACATAGGTAATCTTTCCTGCTGCCTTCGGCCTGATCGTCATTGTTTTTGAAGAATAAATAGTTGACATAGACCCCGTCACATCATATAATAAATGTAAGAGATGAGTTCTTCTACTGAGTAGGATCGTTGATCAGAAAAGGTTTCTCATTTCTTTTTTTATTTGTATGATATCATATAAATACATCTTCTGGTCTTGTGCACGTCTCATTAACATTATTGCATAAAAAATATTATACCTGACAATATCACCATCTTCATCATATATTGGCAGTGCAAATCTGCTTTCATATCTGTACCATCCATATTTTGCATCTTTGCCATGTTTTATTTTCGTGTTCGCTTCATACTGTTTTCCGCAGGAATATAAGAACGTGTCGTACTATTCTATTGTATTCTCAGACTCCTGCTTTTTGGTTTAATTGGATTTAAAAGCATGGATTTCTGAAATGTTTTTAGAAAAAATAGACGGCAAAAGTGCCCTGGATTAAAGTGAAATATGCTTTGTTGTTATAGTAGCATTGCTTCTCTTGTAATCCAAGGCACTTTGTTTATAAATCGTATTCTTCCTTTAACTGCAAGGCATGTAAATCTGTTTCATATATAATTCTACATGCCTCACCAGCCTTTACAAAATCTTTTTCCTGTATTCCCTCCAGTATCTGACGATGGTACGGAATCGTGGAAATCCAAATCTGTTCTGCACCTCTTAAAACATCGCCATAAGAATCCAATGTTTTTACAAGTGTATCTATTAACTGTACCATTGCTGTATTTGTTATCATCTGACGCAGTTCATTATGAAAAACATAATCTGCCCTCTGAAGATACAGTCCCAATTTTGCTGCTTCTTCCATCTGACATAAAGCCTGTTCAACCTTGCTTAAATCGGGAATTTTTTCGTAATAACAAAGCTGTTCTATAAATCCACGTTCCAGCACGTATTTGATTTCCAGAAGTTCTTTATAATCGACCTTCCACAGTTTGACATTAATTATATTCTCTGAAGGACCACCTGTCACATATGTGCCCTTACCAGTTCGAACCTCTATAATCCCTTCATTTTCCAGTACACGAAGTGCCTCTCGCAACGAGTTTCTGCTGATAGACAGGCTTTCTGACAATGCTCTCTCAGAAGGAAGCTTTTCGCCTGCTTTTAGCCCACTGGTATTAATATAATCAATAATAGCATCTGCAATCTTGCGATGTAACGACTCTTTTAGAACAGGCTTCAGACTCATTATCTGTTGAGTCATATTTCTTCCTCCTATGACGATTTATTATCCCTTGACTGCTCCTGCTGTCAATCCTTCTACTACATATTTCTGAACAAAGATAAACATGATTCCTGTTGGAAGCAAAGCAAGGATACCTCCGGCCATCAATGCACCCCATTGTACATTGTACTTGCCAATCAGTGATTTCAACCCTACCGGAATAGTCCACATGTCAGGTGTATTGATAAAAATAGTTCCTGCAATCAATTCATTCCACGCACCGATAAATGCAAAAACAAACACCGCTACAATTCCCGGAAACATAACTGGAAGAATAATCTTGCGAAGAGTCTGCATACGGCTACATCCATCTACCCAGGCGGCTTCTTCCAGAGAATACGGAATACGTTCAAAAAAACTTCTCATTGTTATCACACAAAACGGTAAATTTGTAATCGCATAAAAAATGAACAAAGAAAGTCTTGTGTTGATAATTCCTACTTTAGCATAAACAATGTACAAAGGAATAATAACAAGAATGCTTGGAATCATCTGCGTGACCAGGAAAAAAAGCAGGATTGAACTTTTTCCTTTAAATTTATATCTTGCCAAACCATATCCACCTAAAATAGATAGTATCACAATAAAGAGCGCTGTTGCAAGTGTTATAACGATACTATTCTTAAGGTAAACTCCGTAATCCAACATATTGAACAGAGATTTATAGTTTTCAGTTGTTATTACTTTTGGAAAATATGTAATATGCTGTGTATCTACAATTTCTACATTTGTCTTAAACGAAGTAACCAGCATCCAGTAAATCGGCAAAATTACCAGAAGCAGGAAAAATAATAAGATCACAAATCTGACCGCGTTTATCAGCCTTTTCTTTGTTTTTCGGTTCATTAGAAATCACCTGCCTTGTCATAATTACTTAGTTTCAGGAACAGAACTGCATAAATGCCTAGAATAACAATCAGCAGTACACCAAATGCACTGGCAAGACCAAAATCATAGGATGCAAATGCTTTTGAATACATATAAGATGGTAATGTCTGTGAATAATTAACAGGTCCACCTCCTGTAATAATAACAATCAAATCAAAAGAGTTAAAAATCCAGATTGTACGAAGAAGTACTGTCATAATAATAGTTGGCTTAATATAAGGAAGTGTCAGAGAAAAAAATTTACGAAACATCCCGCATCCGTCAATATCTGCCGCTTCATAAATATCATCCGGCACAGACTGCAGGGCTGCAAGGATCATGATTCCAAAAAACGGAATACCCATCCAGATCATGGCAATAATTACAACTGCCAGTGACAATCCTGGTGTTCCAAGCCATGCTACATTTTCTTTGATGATTCCCATTTTCATCAAAATATCATTAACAACTCCATACTCCCCATTAAAAGACCACCGGAACATCAGACCTACTACAAAAGAAGAAAAAGCCCATGGTAAAAACACAATTGACTGGTAGATTCCACGTCCTCTGAATTTTGTTTTGAGGCAAAGTGCCAGAATCAACCCAAGTACAAACTGTGCTACAACAGAAATAATCACGTAAATGAGAGAGTTTTTCAGTAACAGTAAAAAGTCTGTATCTGAAAACATCTTTTTAAAATTTGCAAAATCATTAAAAGGTGCACTTCCCGAAGATGTCAGTTTATAGTCTTGTAAAGACATGATAATACTTTTGATCAGCGGATAACCATACATGATCAGTAATAAAATCAGAACAGGCATTACATATAAGTATGGTGCTATTTTTTTCTTCGTTTTTAGATTCATAACTAACCTCCTTGCATCTGCGTTTTAAAGAGAAAGAGAGTGCCGTTTTTGCGTCAGCACTCTCTTTAATACTTACTATTAATCCATTGTTAACGCAGTTTCTACTTTCGCATCCGGGTTTTCTTTGAGATAATTTTTCATACGAGTTTCCAATTCATCTGCGATTGTATCAAGAGCTGTTTCAGCATCTTCATCTCCAAGAAGATATTTCTGAATCTCTTCGTGCATCATGCCCTGATGCATATCGGTATAATCAAACGCTCCCATTGTTGCAGGAACAACCAGATCTGGATCATTAAGCTGCATAGTGAATGTATAGTAAGGTCCACCTTCTCCATACATCTCATCTTCTGCTGCATCTTTTTTTATCGGAATCAGACCGGAAAGTCGACAGTACTCACTGCTGTTATCAGTTCTGTTAAGAAACTCGATCAATTTCCATGCCGCATCTGGATTCTCAGAATTTGAAGAAATAGAAAGTGAATATGAACCATTAATGAGGTTATATAATTTACCGTCTTTTTCACTCTTTGGTACTGGCATTACCATCCACTGATCATCACTCATATTCTCCAAACATGTAGCAGCAACCTCTGAATCATTCATCAGGGTTCCGGTAAGACCGCCAATAAAGTTATCAACCATCTCTGTAAATCCCCAGTTGATAGAATCTTCCGGTGCATATCCATTAAGATAAAGTCCTGTCCATTTCTTAAAAGCTTCCAGACATTCATCTGATTTAATCAAAATATTGCCTTCACTATCATATGTATTGCCGCCTGTATAGTTCTGAAGATATGTCATAAGCGGATCAAAAGCACCTCTTGCCCCTCTGTAAGAAACGCCATAATGCTTCTTTTCCTTATCTGTCAATTTCTCTACAACATCAAAGTACTCATCATAAGTCCATCCTTTTTCCGGATCGAGTTCTATTCCGGCTTCCTCACACCAGTCTTTGCGAACAAAAATACCTTTTACCATCATGCCATCTGGTACAGTATAGATATCGCCAAATCTGTCTTTTTCAGACTGCCAGAATAATTTATTTACAGCAACTGTGTAATCATCTGTAGAGTCTCCCAGATAATCAGTGAGTGGAATGATCCAGTCAGAACTTGTAAGCTGCCCCAGCCATCCGGAATGTGTTGTCAAAACATCCGGCAACTGTCCAGAAGCTCCCAGAACTGTAATCTTATTTGCTGCATCATCCCATGGAACACTCTCATAGGTTACAGTAATACCTGTCTCATCTTCAAATTTTGAAAATGCACCTTCGTAATAACTCTGACGTGCCTCACTTGGGGAAACATCAAGAAAACGAAGTGTTGTGCCTGCGAATTCCTTATCGTCACTCTTGTCGTCCGCATAAACAAAACTTGTCTGTGCCATTCCTACCACCATTGCTGCTGCCAGTATGAAGCATAATCTTTTCTTCATTCTCTTTCCTCCTTTATCTTGGTTTATCCTTAGATTTCCTGCTACAGCCTGTTAAATGCCTGTTCCAAATCCTCCAGAAGATTTTCGGCACCTTCCAGTCCGCAATAGATACGAATTAACTGCCTGTCTACATTCCGAAAATCCAATTCCTCCTGTGAAGATTTATACAAAGGCATCAATGCCAGACTTTCAAATCCACCCCATGAACATCCCTTTCCAAAAAACTTCAAATTATTGATAAAGTTTATGGATTGTTCTACGGAAGCATCTAATACAAAACTCATCAGGCTCGTCTGCCCTCTTTGCTGCTTTTCAATAATTTCTCTCTGTGGATTTGACTTCAATCCTGTATAATATATCTTACGAACTTTATCATTCTTTTCGAGAAACTCTGCAACTTCCATCGCTGTACTCTGATGTTGCATAAGTCTTGCATGAAGTGTCCGAAGTCCTCTGATCGCCAGCCATCCTTCCATCGGTCCAAGTATACCACCATACCACTCTCTCATTTCCTGAATGATCTGCTTCATTAGCTCATCATCCTTGGAAACCAGGACACCTCCAATCAGATCGCTGTGTCCTCCAATATACTTTGACATCGTATGCATGACAATATCTATACCCAGATCCAGCGGATTCTGAAAAATCGGTGTCATACAGGTATTATCTATATACGTCCTGACTCCATATTTATGTGCCAGATCCGCAATTGCTTTCAAATCTACCACACAAAATACAAAAGTTGCCGGACTCTCCAGAATCATTAAAGAGGCACCTTTCTTCATCGCATCCTCTACTTCTCCCAGATCATTTCCTGACACATATGTTACTGCCATATTCAGCTTGGGTATGCAGAAATTTTCCAGAAAACGAGTGACCGGCTGATAAACATCCCTCATACATATCACATGAGACCCTGCCTTACACACTGCCATGATTGCTGATGTGCATGCTGCCATTCCAGAAGAAAATACCGCAGCTCTGCTTCCATGTTCCAGTTCAGCAATCTTTCTCTCCAGAATATGTACAGTAGGATTGGAAGCTCTGCCGTAGATATATTCTCCCTCTCTCAAAGGATCAATAGATGCATAATCCTCAAATCTGTCATAAACATGAAGAGAATTGAGAAATACCGGCGGCGTTACTGAATGCAGATATTTTTCAGGTTCTTCTCCTGTATGAGTAAGACTCAGAAGCTGTTCATTCATATGTTCTTCCCTCCTTATATTCCATAAGGTTTAGTGGTACTACCAGTCATCCTAAAAAAATAATAGCATGACTTAAGATATTTAATTTTCAGAAACTTTATGGTTTGTATTATACTTTATTCTGTTTTTATTGTCAATATTTTTTCTTTTTTTGTATTATAGTTTTTTCTTTTTAATTATTACA
>OLSL01000831.1_pt1 | contig 32007 bp, 24 predicted proteins | sample 1672511 | NCBI WGS metagenome assembly OLSL01 (sample SAMEA3136694, study PRJEB25190) | human gut metagenome | biome: human gut; feature: human-associated habitat; material: faeces | place: Austria | collected 2013
ACTGCGTGCCAGAAAGCGCAGTTCACTGAGAGAAATATATAGCTGTGCTATCCGCGAACGCGCGAAAGTGTGCGTCAAGCGTACACTTTGTTATATTTTATGCTGGATAATATTGTGCAGCAAGAATGGAGAGAAAACCGTTTTATTGTATTACTTTCGTAACGCCAATGAAAAGTTGTTTGTATTATGGCATTATTGATGAGGTTTTTATTGATGAAAATGTATGATTTTGATACAATGAATAAAAGGAGGAAAATGAATTTATAGATGACAAATGATAAATGAAAGCTAGAAAGGAAATTTCTAATTTTTAATATAAATAAACCAAAGACATTTTCAAAATACAAAAGCATACAATACTGAATGGAGAAAGAAAGGGAGCCAAATGGCGAACACAAAACATGAAGATGCGATTTTGAAAATGGGGTTTGACTATTTTCGTGACACGATTTTAAAGATATTGGGGATACACCATGACTTTGTAGAGAGCGGCATTACGGAACTTGTGGAATTGACGATACATTCTTTGTATATGGATTTTACTTTTTTGACAAAGGATGATTTTTATATTCATATAGAGTTCCAGACGACGGATTCCGGGAAGAAAGACCTTCGCAGATTCCATGCGTATGAGAGTGTATTATCCCACAAAACAGGGAAAAATGTCATTACATATGTGATTTATTCCGGTGGGATAGAGCATGCAGTTACAGAAATGAAGTGCGGGACGTATACCTATCGTGTCATACCAATATTTCTGACAGCGAAAGATGCAGACAGTGTTTTGAAACGTCTTAGGGAAAAGAAACAAAGGGGCGAGATATTTACAGAAGAAGATTTTGCACAGCTGGCAATTACACCCTTAATGAGCAGCGAGATAAAACGAAAAGATGTTATTCTGGAATCAATAAAGTTAAGTAAAACAGAAAAAAGCATTACAGCAGAAAAGACGATGGCAATGCTTTATACACTGGCAGATAAATTCCTAACAGGCAATGATTTGGAAGAAGTAAAGGAGGCAGTGGCAATGACGAGAATCGGACAGATGATATTTGATGATGGTGTTGTTCGTGGCAGAGAAGAAGAAAGAAGATTGATGTCTGCACTTATTTCAAAACTTTTGCAGGCAAAACGTTTGGATGACCTTCAGCGTGCGGCAGAAGATGAAGAATACAGAGAGCGTCTGATGAAGGAATTTAATATTTCTTAAGAGGTATAATTATACGAAAGATAAGCAAATACAGCGAAAAATAAGAATGGGTTTCGGAAGAGGCAGTTTAACACAGATGCCTCTTTTGAAACCCATTTTGCTTATGTGCGGCATTTTTAATCCTCTTCAATGACCTGTATTTCCAGGTAATCAAAGTCAATACTGTCAATGAAATTATCCTGTGTGAATCTGGTTTTGCTGTGACGTTTGAAGTCACGAATATTTATATCAAGCCAGATGGGTTCGGAAAGGTCAAAGGTCTGGCAAATTTCTGTAACAGCCTGAAATATTTTGGTTGTTCGGGATTCTTCGGAATCGTTGCAGACGACCAGATCATTGGTCATACGATTGTGAAGAAATGTTTTTCCCCATAAACGGAACATAAATACGCACCTCCTGTATGAACATCATAACGATAACCTGTGTGGATGTCAATTGAAAACTGTAATTTCACACCGCCAGTTTTTGGATTGCTGTGGATTTTCGCGGCTGTTTATGGTATGATTATCATCGGGAAATTTCGACATTTCACAAAGGAGTACGAAATGGAAAGATATATATATATAAATTACGCATATGAAGATTATGAGTATGTGCAGAAAATTATTGAAGATATTGAGAAGACAGGTGTGAAAGTTTATCACGGCAACGGAAGCGAGGAAAGGGTGGCAGGCAGTTTGTGTGTCCTTCATTTCTGGACACCGGCGGCACACACTTCCAGGAGTTATCGGAAAATTATGAATTACACGCTGAAGCATGAACTGGATACGATGCTTTTCCATCTGGATGGGGCACAGATGGCCTCAGAGGTGGATGTTCAGCTGGATGTGCTGCATGCATTGTTTAAGTACAAGTACCAGATGCTGAGCCAGAAAGCAGCAGATGCAGAACTAAAGACGGCGGTAATTAAGAATGAATCAAAGAATACAGAAACTATCACAACAGCAGCAAAGGGAGAAAATACAGCGGTTGTTGAAATAAAAACTGTTGAATCCAAGCCGGAAGTTGTAGAGGCCAAATCTGTAGATGAACTGAAAAAAGCAATGGCTTCTTCGGAACCGAAAGTTATTAAATTCAATGCAGATTCGGCGACAGAATCAAAGGCTGCAGAAAAAGAACCGGAAATAGTAAACGAAAAGATTGCCGAAGAACAGCCAGATCAGTCTCAGCAGAGTGAACCGGCTAAAGCAGTCGAAGAATTGACTACAAGAGATGCTTTATTTGCTGAGGGTATGCGGATCCTTGAGAATGGCACCACAAGAGAAGACGGCGTTAAAGCATTTAAGTGCCTGAGACAGGCGGCCAGCCAGGGACATACGGAAGCCCAGTATCAATTGAGTGTCTGCTATGACAGGGGCATTGGTGTCAGAAGAAATATCACAGAGGCGGCCAAGTGGTGTCAGATGGCAGCATTCGGCGGTCATGCCAAGGCACAGAGTGAGATTGGTTACTGCTATGAATACGGACAGGGGGTTGTCCGTAATATCAAAGAGGCTGTCAGCTGGTATGAGATGGCTTCTGCCCAGGGAAATATTGAGGCCAAGAACAACCTGGCATTCTGTTATCAGAAGGGCAGAGGCGTACATAAGGATGTCAAAGAGGCCATTCGACTCTATGGAGAAGCCGCAGCGGGCGGTCATGCCAGTGCACAGTACAATCTGGGTTACTGTTACTGGTACGGCGAGGGCGTGAAGACAGATAAGAGCAGAGCCATTGAGTTATTTAAGCAGTCTGCGGATAACGGCAATGCCAAAGCGGCTCAGATGCTGAAAATACTCAGTCAGCACTTATTTATGAAGTAAGGTGCCTGACAGGGGGATGGATAAATGGACATCATTGTCAGTTTTTTTGAAAGTATCATAGATGGGGTTATTGACTGGATCGTGAACCGATGTGTGAAAGGGTTTAAAAACAGGAGGAAGAACAATGGATCATACAAAAATGCCAATGAGTGAAGTGTTGACACCGGATGAAAAACTGGTGGCGGATTTTATAAAGACAAGAACAAAGAAAGTACTGGACGATATCCAGAGGCTTTCAAAAGAGCAGAATGCTGATATATCAGAATGGGCAGAGAGTTTTGCCTATCTGGCAAGAACTTACGGCAGAGATTCCGATGAAACTTTCAAGTGGTTCAAATACTATTTCAGAGAGGGCATGATTCCGGCCAACGTGGCACTGCCACTGGTTGTGCAGGTATATCTTGACAGCAGTGTAGACGGCGGTTTCGTCAATACATTTGCCAAGGCATTCAAACAGGAACCGGAAGATGTCAGAAATCAGAGAATCGAAGACATGAAACAGGAACTGGCTGAATATATTGATAGTGACGGCAATCTGACTGTTTATCGCGGCAGCTTTGAGCGCCCATTTGGCAGAGAAGACGACGCCAGCAGAGTTATTGAGAAAGGATTTGCTTTCAGCCTGGACAGGGAAGTGGCGAAAAACTATGCCACTTGCTGGTTCCCTGAAACAGCGAAGATTTATGAAGTGAAGGCACCGCTTTCAGATGTGGCATGGTACAGCAATTATGATGAGGAAAAGACTGTCATCCTGTTGCCTCAGAATAAGGGCGGACATTGGACGGTGGCATCTGAGGAAGTTGTTCCGTCATCCGAATACGGTTCGGACTCTGAAAAAGCAGTTGCCGTACAGGCTTATGCTTCTACTTTTAAGAGAAAGTAAAGAAACGGACAGATGATAGAAGCACTGACAGAAAGAAGCGCCGAAAATCGGCAAAGAGCATTCAGGATATGAAGTTTTTGAGAGATATTACGGAGTTTATTTTTCTTGAAGATCTGCCGAAAAAGGCAGATATCATCATCGTACCCGGCAATACATGGCCGCAGCCTGCAAGGAGGGCTGCGGCGCTGTATCAGGCGGGGATGGCACCTTATATTGTGGTGTCCGGCAGATACAGCAAAGGCCGGTCGGCTTTTGAGGGGCCATCCTGTGACAGGGAATGTTATAAGGGCCCTTATGCTGCAGAAGCGGATTTTCTGACAGATGTGCTGATGCAGGCAGGCGTGCCGGGAGAAGCCATTCTTCAGGAAAGAGAAGCCACATTTACTCTTGAAAATGCTGAATATATCAGGAAGATGCTGGAGGAAAAGCACCTTCCGATAAAAAGGGCCATTATCTGCTGCCAGGCTTTTCATGCCAGAAGATGCAGAATGTATTTTGAGTATGTATTTCAGGACAGGGAGATTGAATTCCTGATGTGCCCAGCGGTTACACAGGGCATCAGCCGTGATAACTGGGCGGAAAGCAAAAAGGGGCTGGAGACGGTTCTGGGAGAGCTGAGACGCTGCGGCGAACAGTTTTCCTGGATGTTGCAGTAGATAGCAGGAGGAGAAAGTGGACAATTATATTTTAATGAATGATATGGTGCAGGACCATGAGGCGCGTATGATGCATCTGAAGCGTTATTATCCTTTTTTCAGATTAATGGATACCGGATTGTCCCAGTACAGGGACGGAAGTTACGGACGCCTGGATATGTCATATATTGTCCTTGCCGTCCTGCGTTTTTTTATTGAGGCGAATCATTTTCAGGATCAGCCGGTATGCTATGAGGATTACAGGCAATTCATGGCCGGACTTTTGGTGAGAGATTTTGATTTTACCGAAGAAGAGGCCGATGATGAACTGTATCAATACATTTTTGATAAATTATGCAACGAGGGACGACCATTTGAACTGGATTACTATGACCCGGCCGCCCATCAGCAGAAAACACTGCGAGTGCGTCTGATTGAGAGTGAACTGAAAGATCAGCAGGTACTTTACAGAATTTCATCTGATGCGGTGGCTTTTTATCTTGATACAAAGGAAGTTCGGGAGGAAAGCCATATCAGCGTTGCCCAGCTGCTTCTTGAGAAGATGATAAAAGCGCAGAATTTCAGAGGCGGGCTGGAGGTTATCGGGCGCATCAACATGGAAGTGGGACGCCTGATGGAGGAACGACATGAGATCCAGACACTTTTGAACCGCCATGTGACGGAGGGGCTTGCTGCACTGGAGAATTATCATGATCGTCTGATGAAGTGGTTTAGTGAGGAACAGCGCCTTTTTGCCTCGAATATGGCATTGTCTGCAAGGGCTGTGCAGAAAATGGAGACGGACAGGATCACCGGTGAGGCAGCGGAGGAAGTCTATCAGCTGGATACGGCGCTGAAAAATGCCATGAAGCGTCACGAAGAGCTGATGCATGCTTATATGCAGATGCAGAAGGCCGGAGATGAGGCGCTTGCAAAGGCGAAAAGGACACGTTTTCGTCCTTCCGTGGATTTTATGGATGTGGGACAGCGGATGATCGAGGCGGATAATCCGGAACTCCTGACATATCTGGTGCTGCCACTTTTTGCACCGAAGATAAAGAAGACATTTCCGATGTCCCGGGTGGACGACCTGCTGCTCTATAAGCCGGAGGAATCGGCGGCAGGTGAACTGGTGGAAAAGGGCCGGGAGCAAATGTATGTTTATGAAGATGAACTTGCAGAGGAGAGAATGAAGGACAATTTCAGTTATCTTCTGAGGGTACTTCTGGACAAGATCAAACAGAAAAAAGAAGTAACGCTGGCACAACTTAATGACCTTTATGCCATGAAATTCCCGGATCAGGTACTGGAAAACAGAGATTACTATGCGTTTCTTGTACACCTGAGCCAGAAAGAACATTATGATCTGGATATGATCAAGGATCATCCGGATACATTTCTTGAGGATACCATGGCGGATTTTCTGAAGACGAATCCGGGATATGAAGGACTGAAATTCAGGCTGATTTATCTGCCGGATGAAACAATCTCCATTCTGGAGCGGTTTGAAATGAGTAATATTCGATTTGAAAGGACGGAAGAATAATGGATCACAGAAATCTGGACAAAGCAATGGAGATATTTGCATGTCTGATTACAGGGGAGACAGTGGGCAGGGAAAACCACAGAGATCTCTATGAAGCCTACAGCAGTCAGGCGGAGGTTTATGACATTCTGGATGCGGTTTTAAAGAAATCCAATCTTCGTCTTTATGAATATCACAATACACTATATGTGACTGCCGGAGATGAGAACAGGGTTTTCGGCTACACTAACGACGAGCTGAAAAAAGCCATCGGGCTGCGTCTGAACAGAGAATTATTTCTGGCGTACCTCATTATTTATGACGTGATGACGCTGTTTTATGAGACCACCTCCGGGGAGGCAGCGCTGACCTATGTGAAGACAGATATGGTCATTGAAAGTACAACAGCTCTGCTTTCCGGTGTGATGGCGAGACTGGAGACGATTGTTCAGAATGATATTGAGGAAAACAGTTTCAGAACATTGGCATTATTGTGGGATGAGCTGCCTCTGATGGCTGAAAATGATGATATTTCCACATTAAAGGCTGCCAGAGGGTCCAAAACAGGTTTTGTCAAGCTGGTCTTCAATTTTTTGATCACGCAGGCGCTTTTTGTGGAATCGGCGGGCAAATATTATATAACGGACAGAATGCGGGCGCTGGTCGAGAACTATTTTGACAGCTGCAAAGGACGGCTGTATGAAGTCATTGAACAGAGCAGGCGGGGCAATATGGAGAACATTGAGAGAAAACGGCAGGGTGATGTGAAGGAACCTGTGCAGGACCGAAACAGCAAGACAGAGGAGGATGAGGAAAATGCCGCATATTAACAGAGTGCGTGTCAATAATGTACGCTATAATTTCGGTACACAGTTTTATGATGATTTTATTATGCGCTTTGACTGTAAAAATGTGCTGTATGACCTGGCCAACGGCGGCGGCAAAAGTGTTCTTTTACTGCTTTTGCTCCAGAATCTGATTCCGAACTGTACGCTGGATGACAAGCAGCCGGTGGAAAAATTATTTCGCGGTGAAGGCGGCAGTACGGTCATCCATTCATTGATCGAATGGAAGCTGGACGATTATCTTGTCAAAGATGATTACAGATATATGTTGACGGGATTCTGCGCCAGAAAGGCAAAAGATGATGAAAATCAAAATGCAGCAGGGGACGCAGCGGCGATTGAATATTTTAACTATGTCATTTTTTACAGACATTACAATGACAATGATATCGTGAATCTTCCGCTCAGCGACGGTAAGGAAAGAATTACATGGCCGGGGCTTAAAAATTACCTCAGAAATCTTTCAAGAAAGGATTACCAACTGCAGGTTCATTTATTTGAGCGCAAAGGTGAATACCAGCGTTTTATCAGCCGGTATGGACTGTATGAGAGCGAGTGGGAAATTATCCGTGGGATCAATAAGACGGAAGGTCATGTGCGGACTTATTTTGAAAGTCATTATCGGACAACCCGCAAGGTGGTGGAGGATCTTCTGATCGAGGAGATTATCCAGAAAGCATTTATGGCGCGGACATCGGAACGGGCTGAAAATGGTGATAATATGTCGTTGATGGCGGATACGTTGTATCAGATCAAAGATCAGTTAGCGGAGCTGACCCGCAAGAAAGCGGAAATCGGCCAGTATGATAGACAGCAGGAAGTTATGCACAGCCTGGGTGAGCGAATCCGGACGCTGGATGTTATGTATGGTGAGGAAATGACACTGCGGATGGACATTGCCAGAGCATGGCAGACTGTACTTGCCAGACAGAAAAACAGGACTGCGGATCTGGCAGCGGCCAGAAGAGAACAGGAGCTGGCAAAGGGGCATATGGAAGACTATGCCAGAAAGCTGGAGACGGTCAAAATCCAGTCCAGCAAGGAACAGCTGGCCTATCTTGAAAAGGAAGCGGCCGACTGCAGCGAAAAGCTTGAGAAATTACAGCTGGAACAGGCTGTCAGCAGGGATGATCTGAACCTCAGAGAGAGTATGAATGATTACCTGGAATATCTGGAAGAACAGCAGAAATATCAGGCCGTGGAGAATACGATCCGTCATAGTACGGATGGGCAGAAGGAGCAGCTGGCACAGCTTCGGGCTTATGCAAAGGCATGGCAGAAACGTTGCCAGAAGCGGATGACTGTTTTGGATGACCGTATTGTACAAGGCCGGAAAGAAATGGAAAATCTTCAGCAAAAGCTGGATGAACTGGCATCATCAGAGCGTGAAGATGACAGAATGCTGGCGGTTCTGGAGCATCAGTCCCAGGAAAACCGTGAAAAAGAGCAAATGTATCTGAAGGATTTTGCAAGGCTGAGGGAAGCATCAGGACTTCTGGTGATTGAGGAAGTCGATAAGGAACTGCTCAGCCAGAAAAAGAAACTGGAAGCAAAGGAAGCTGAACTGATGCAGCTCATGGAGGATGCGAAAGCCGCAGAGGCAGAAAAAAATGAACAGCAGCTTCAGGAAGCCCGGAATACACAGATGTTGGGACATATCAGGACATTGATCCGTGAGGGCAATGAATTTATGGCAGCCTGGCAGCGGGAATATGAGCAGATCGCCAAACTGCTTCAGGTTTATCAGGTGACAGAAGCTGGTTTACTCAAGGAGCATTTGTTTGCACGCTATCGTAAGCTTGTGTGTGATATTGAAGAACGTCAGAGACAGGAAGCTGCACTGAAAGAAAAAATTCATCAGTTGGAAGATGGCGGGCTGATGCGTATACCTGCGGATGTTCAGGATTTTATGGATTATATCCGAACATGCCATGGCATTACCTGTGTTTATGGGGCTCAGTATCTTCAGGAAACAAATGATGCAGAGCGGCGTGCACTGCTTGTACGGATGCCGTTTTTGCCGTACACAGTGATTTTAAAAGATGGTTTTGCAAAAGTAGCGGCGGATGAACTTTTAAAGGAAAAAGATTTCGGGGAGCATGCGATTCCTGTGATCAGTCTTGAAACGGTACTTTCTGAAGAGGAGCCGGTGGAGAAGAGCCGACTGCTTTTTGCCGGAAAAGGCAGCAGTTTCTATCTGGATGAAAATATGCGTCATAAAGTATGCGCACAAAGCCGGGAGCAGCTGACAGAACTTCAGCGGGTGATTGCCCGAATGGAGGATCAGCAGCAGACCTATGAAAAAGATATGGAGTCAGTGAGCAGTTTTCTCCTTGTCTATGATAGCAAAAAGGAAGAAAACAGACAAGCGCTTCGGGAAAACCAGAAGAAAGAGCTGGCGCTTCTGGAGAAACAGAAGTTGATCAAAGACCGGATACAGCAGTTGGATGGGCAGCTGTCCGGGGATGCTGTAAGTATTGAGGAAGCCGGGAAGCAGGCGGAAACGGCAAAAGAGCAGTATGCGGTACTTGAGTCACTGCGGGATGTCAATATAGCATTGACTGAGACAAAGCATCTGATCGAAGAAGTCAGGCAGAAATATGGAAAATTGGCGGCAAAAAAGCAGGAGGAAGAACAGACCGCAACTTTGCTGCGCACCAAAATGCAGGAACAGTCGGAAGTGTGTGAACATACAGTCAGTGAGAAAGATCTGCTGATAAAAGACTGGGAAGACAACTGGAAGCTTTATGCTGTTGAAACAGACGGACAGCAGTTTTTGGGTGAACAGCCGTCGGAAGGACAGGTGTCGGAAGATTTGACGGATGATGCGCTGAGGGCGGCCTTTTATGGCATTCGTGACGCTTATGAGAAAGAACATATGGATCTGGATGACAAAAAGCAGCTGATGGAAAGCTATGCACGTTCTATGGAGCGTCTGACAAAGAGTATTGCCGATAGAAATCTCCAGATGGCGCATATGGAAAATCTGCGGGCAGATGGCCAGATTTATCAGACAGCGGCTGAGAATATCAGGCAGATCAGGCAGGACCTTGAGAATATGGCACAGCAGGCCGATAATATGCGGCAGCAGCTGACGGCTATTGAAGCGGACAAGAATCGTCTGTACGGCAGTGTTGCTCAGGCAGTCAATGTGATTGAGGAAAAATACGGTGCCTATAAAGAGGTGGCGTTAAATGATCAGAGTTATGAATCTTACGTGGAGAATATGCGTCAGCTCTATGAAAATACTTCGGCGGAGTATCGTTCGCTGACTGGACGTATTGAGCGTCTGACAAAGGAATTGTATGCGCTGGAGGGAATCAGGCATGATGTGGAACGCTTGATGAAGCTTTGCCATGTACAGGAAAATCTGACAACAGAAACATTGGATGAGCAGATCGGATTGAAGCGCAGATATGAGGAACTTCTGAGACGTTATGAGCAGATGCAGTCCCAGTATTTTGCCAAAAGAGATGCGTTTGAAAAGGACAAAGCCAAAGCAGTGTCAGAACTGCATCAGTTAGGTGCAGAAGGTCTGGCGGCAGAACTTCGTGAACATCTCAGCCTTCCGGAGAATGCAGAAGCGGCAGGCAGAGTGATGCAGGAAATTGAGGAAACCATTGCCCTGATCCGTATAGAGAAAGAGCGTGTCGGAAAAAACATGGAAGACCTTGTCAGCATCAAGGACAGTTTTGAAAGTCAGTGTCTTCAGATTTGTCAGAACATCCGGATGGAACTGGATAAACTGCCGAAGATGTCTGCGATTGTCATGGATAACGAGCAGATTCAGATGGTCGGCCTTACCATCCCTTATGTTAAAGAGAATTTTTACAAAGAGAAAATGTCTGCTTATATTGATGATATTGTTAATCAATCGGATACCCTTGGAACGCAGGAAGAGAAAATGCGCTATATCCGGCAACAGTTGGCCTGGAAGCGGCTGTTTTCGGTGATTGTAACAGATATGAATGCCATTCGGCTGACACTCTACAAGAGAGAGAGAATTGCCAGCCAAAGTCGTTATCTGAAGTATGAAGAGGCGGTGGGCAGTACAGGGCAGTCCCAGGGAATTTATATTCAGTTCCTGATTGCAGTGATCCATTATATTTCAGCTATTCATGCAGGCGCGGCTGCAGGTGAGCATCTCAGGAAAGTCCTGTTTATTGATAATCCATTTGGCGCAGCCAAGGATATTTATATCTGGGAGCCTATTTTTGCCTTATTAAAAACCAATGATGTACAGTTGATTGTTCCGGCAAGAGGTGCAACGCCGGCAATTACAGGTAAATTTGATGTCAATTATGTTTTGGGACAGAAGCTGATGAATCATCGTCAGCAGACGATCGTCGTAGATTATCACTCCAATGTGAAGATTGACGAAATGGAATATGTGAAGATTAATTATGAGCAGGAAGTTTTTGACTTTGTTTAGGGCGTTAGTTGTCAAGTGTTTACTTGTGTGTTAAAATGCCCTTAGCGGAGCCGACGGCTTTGCAGTGAGGAGATGAATAAATTGGAGAATAATAAGATAAATGAAGGCGCGCTGACCAAGCAGATCAAGACCCTTGTGATGCAGGAGCGTTATGAAGAAGCCATGAAGGTTCTGGATGAGATTGAAGTCAGCAAGATCCGCAATATCTCTATCCTTTGCCTGGTCGGTGAAGTTTATATGGGCCTGAAGCGTTATGATGAAGCAGAACAGATACTTCTGCGTGTTTATGAGAAGAATCCGAATACAAGACGAATCCTTGATCTGCTGACAACGTTGTATATTGATAAAGGTGAGTATTCTGAGGCAGAATATTATTATAAAGAGTTCATTGGTGTGGCATCCAGAGATCTGCATCGCTATATTCTGAGATACAGATTGGATAAGGGCAAAGGGGAACGTCTTTCTGTTTTGATCGATACCCTTGAGAAGTTAAAAGATTATGAATACATAGAGGAGTGGGCTTATGAGCTGGCGACTTTATATGAGGCCAGCGGTGAGACGAAGAAATGCATTCATGAATGTGATGAGATCGTGCTGTGGTTTGGACATGGAGAATATGTGGACAAGGCCATTGCGCTGAAATGTAAATTGACAGGTGAGCCGCTGCCGGAGATTTCAACGGTTGAACAGCATCGCGTTGAGGAAGAACAGCGTGCGGCCCATGAGAAGCAGCTGACAGAATCTATAGGTGCAGAGATGGGCATTGAGGGTTTTGCCGGTGCGGATTATGAGGGAAGCATTGATCTTGATCTCATTCAGCGGGCAATGGATGGGGAAACGCCTGAAGCGGCAGATGAACCGACTGTCGAAACAGCTGTGACAGAGGACACACTTCGGGATGAAGTGATTGTGGAAGAGCCGGTATTAGAAGAAAATGAAGAGCTGACATTAGAAGAAAATGAAGAGTCGGCGGGAAGCGCTGAAGGTGAAGAGACGCAGGATGCGGCAATGGCCGTTGATGCGGGAAATACAGACAGCGAAACGGTGAATGCAGATGGAAATACGGCAGATGATGACGGGCATGCAGAGTCTGCTGATGAAGACAGTGAAGCAGAACAACCGGATGAAGAAAATGAGAAGTCTCATATTGCCCATCTGTTCAGCTCATTGATGTTTGGCAGGAAAGAGAAAGAGAAGCATTTTGACTGGTCTACTCTGAAATTGGCCAAAGAAAAAGGGGAAAAGCCTGACGAGATCGAACTGGCTGCTGCAGCGATCACTGCCGCCCAGAGCCAGGAGAGTCAGGCAGGCGAGAAGGATGAAGATATTTTCCTTCATGAGGAAATGCCTGTTGAGGAAATGTCAGAGAATACGGTGGCAGAGGATGCACCGGAGAAAGAAGTGCCGGAATCAGAAGAAGCCGAAGATGCAGCGATTTCTACAGAGGGACTCAGCGAGGAGGATGCAGATTTCTTCGGCAAACTGATGGGTGAAGATCTTGTTGCGGATTACACACGCAGCCAGGACAGTGAAGAGGAGATCATTGTGGATGATGATGGTGTGTCAGAGGATACGGTTATTATCGATGATGATGATGATGATTCAGAGAATGAAGCACCAGAAGCTGCAGCTGCGGAAGATGAAATTATCATAGACGGTGATGACGAGAAGGATGAAGTCATTCCGGAGACAAAAGAGGATACATTGGATGATCTGTTTGGCATCGCCGGTGAAGTCCATGAAGATGAGCTGGTAGATGATGATGACGAAGATGAAGTGATCTCGGAGGATGACAGCAGCAGTCAGAATGATTCGGCGGACGAAGAAGAGGATGAAGATGACGAGGAGGATGAGATCTCGGATGATATTCATGCCTCTGATACAGTTCTGGATATTTTCGGCACGGTGACAGGTGTAGAGAGTATTAAGAGCCAGTTGGCGAAGACATTCACCAAGTTTGAAGATCCGGCACTTGACAATATGGACTTGCTGGCACCGTATGATATTAACTTTGTTGTAACCGGTTATGATATGAGCGTCAAGTCCCAGATCGCCATTGGTATTGCAAAGGCCTTGAATACATATGGCATCTGTGATAAGAACAAGCTTGTCCGAGCAACGGCACAGGATCTGAATGGCCGGGACTTTTCTATGATCTTTGAGAAACTGAAAGGCGGCTGCCTGATCATTGATGGAGCAGGTATGCTGGATGATAAGGCTGCGGGCATTATTGTTGATTTTGTTCAACAGGACAATCAGGACGTAGCCATTGTTCTGGAAGGCGAAGAGGATAAGATCAAGGAATTATTCAGAAAATATCCGGTTCTTCACAGCAAGTTCCTGAATATCATTCATATTGGCAAGTACAATGAGAATGAACTTGTTCAGCTGGCAGAGGGATACGCCAAGAAGAAAGGCTATGAGATCTCAGGACCGGGAGCAGCTTCGCTGAAGACATTGCTGCGTGAACGTATGCAGGATGGCTATTCGGTTGATTATGAAGATATCATGGCCATTATTGAGGAAGCGATTGCCAGCCTCGAAAAGCGCAACATGAAGAATCTTTTCATGACTGTTCTTGACAATAAATACGAAGAAGCAGCCATGTTCATGCTTCAGCCGGAGGACTTTAAGAACATCAACATACCGGACTAAAGCAGGCTATAATGGGAATATTGGTATACTGTCTATAAATGCTATAAAAACTGTATTGTACCGGGATATAAAATAAGTGCAGTATGGTCAGTAAAATTCAAAAAGGGATTCTGAACGGTAGAATCCCTTTTTGAAGTTTACTGACCGTACTGCACTTATTTGGGGTACTGCAGCTTTTGAACCTAAAAAAAATTGGTCCGACAAAAAAATAACTGAGTTGTCACAAATATTCGAACATCCGATTGCGTGCAAGCAATAAAAAATATTTCGCATGGTAATTAATATAAGTACAAACTATTGTATACTATGTGCAATTTTGACTGATTTTGAATTTATTATGAAAAGCCAACTGTGCCTTTTTCACAAAATAATTCGACGAATTTCAATAAAATAGCGGAATTAATGAATTTTAGGAATAAAAAACTTACTTTTTGGAACGTTGAAAAGTTGGTCAAAATCTTGACAAAACATTCTAAAACGTGTAGGATGTATGTAGTGGCGTTTCTGAGAGATTCATTACATATTTAATCTGGTATGAATATGTGTGATTAAGAAGCTTACTGAAATAAGGAGGTATTTATTTTGAGAATCTTAGTATGTGTAAAACAGGTACCTGATACTGCAGAGATTAAGATCGATCCAGTAACGAATACACTGATTCGTGCAGGTGTACCAAGTATTGTCAATCCATTTGATGCATGCGCACTTGAAGTTGCAGCAAGAATCAAAGACGCAGATCCAAGCACAGAGATTACATTATTATCCATGGGTCCAGATCAGGCAAAGGATGCATTAAGAGAGTGTCTCGCAGTTGGCGGCGACAAAGCATATCTTTGCAGCGACAGAAAATTCGGCGGTTCTGATACACTGGCTACAAGCTACATCTTAGCTTCAGCTATCCAGTCTATCGAAGAGAAAGAAGGCAAATTTGACCTCATCCTTGCTGGTAAACAGGCTATCGATGGTGATACAGGTCAGGTTGGTCCTGAAATTGCAGCACATATGGGTCTTGCACAGGTTACATATGCAGCAGAAGTTTCTGTAGAAGGCGATGATATCATCGTTAAGAGAGAAAGCGACAAAGGTTATGATATGATTTCTGTTCAGAAACCAGCAATCGTAACAGTTGTTAAGACTGAATTTGAGCCAAGATATCCTACGATCAAGAGTAAGATGGCAGCCCGCAAGAAAGAAATCACAGTTATCACATCAGAAGATATTCCGAATATCGATCTGACACGTTGTGGTCTTAAGGGTTCTCCTACAAAGGTTAGAAAGACATTTACACCAGTGAAAAATAAGAACTGTGTAATGGTTAATGAAGGCGAAGTTGAAGTATCAGCAGTTAAGCTTGTTGATTTGCTTGTAGACGCCAAAGTACTGTAAGGAGGATATGGGCATGAGTTTTGAAGAATATAAGAATCTTTGGGTATTTGTAGAGACAGAAGAGAATGAAGTAAAGCCAGTTGGCTACGAACTTCTTAATCCAGGCCGTGAACTTGCAGATAAGATGGGCGCTAAGCTTGTTGCAGTTGTTATCGGCGGTAAGGTTGAAGATATCGCTAAGAAAGCAATCGAATACGGTGCTGACGAAGCTATTCTCGTTGAAGGCGACGAATACTTTAACTATACAACAGATGCATACAGCATCGCTATGAAGACACTTGTTGACAAGCATAAACCATCAGCAATCCTGATCGGTGCTACCAACAACGGCCGTGACCTTGGTCCTAAGATGGCTTGTGATCTGAATACAGGTCTTACAGCTGACTGTACAGGTCTTGACTATGATGTAGAAGCTGGCAACATGGTTTGGACACGTCCGGCATTCGGTGGTAACCTGATGGCTATGATTCTTTGCCCAGACAACCGTCCGCAGCTTGGTACAGTTCGTCCAGGTGTATTCAAGAAACCTGAACTGGTTGAAGGCAGAGAGGGTACAATCACTCGTGAAGATATCCATGTAGCTGCTGATCAGATCAGAACAAAACTGATCGAGAGAATCGAAGAAGTTGCTGAAGCTGTTAACCTTGAAGAAGCTGAAATCATCGTTTCCGGTGGTCGTGGTGTAGGTTCAGAAGAAGGCTTTGGTGTTATCCGTGAGTTAGCAGATGTACTTGGGGCAACAGTAGGTGCTTCCCGTGCAGCTGTTGATGAAGGTTGGATTCCACGTGCACATCAGGTAGGCCAGACAGGTAAGACTGTAGGTCCTAAGCTGTACATCGCTTGTGGTATTTCCGGTGCTATCCAGCATGCTGCTGGTATCTCTGGTTCTGATTGCATCGTAGCAATCAACAAAGACCCAGATGCACCTATCTTTGATGTTGCTGATTATGGTATCGTTGGTGACCTGTTCACTATCATCCCTATCATGATCGATCAGATCAAGAAAGTAAACGCATAATTTCATACCAGATGTATTATGTTTGCCCTGCGGCTTTGGCCGCGGGGCTTTTTGTATGCCGCGGGGGAAAATTTCGAATATCGCCATGGTTAAGCGTTGGCAAAGAGAATAAATGAAAATGATTTACGTTACTGTTAATGATAAGTTATTATCAACTAACTTAAAATAACTGAGAAAATTTTATTGCTAAATCCTATTAAGAGAATTTATCATTTAAGCCGCATGTTTAGCGGCTTTTTTTAATTGACAGCTTTTTTCTTACGCGATAAAATACTAATCGTTAGCAGAACCTAACTGAATGAAAGGATATTATGATGAAGAGAATAATAAGAACTATTATGATATCTGCGATAATTGCTATTTTGACAGCCTGTTCCGGGAGAAATGTTTCAATGGAAACTGAGGTCTCTTCTGAGGTGAGTTCTGAAAACGTTGTCACATCTTCGGAACTGACTTCAGAAAATGCTTCTGATGATGCAGAGGCGGTCAGAGATGTTTTTGCCATGGATACCTATATGACAGTGAAGGCTTACGGTTCTAACGGTGATGCGGCTGTTGATGCAGCGGTGGATGAGATTAACCGACTGGATGCGCTGTTGTCCACAGGTAAGAAAGACAGCGATATTGGGCAGATTAATGCGAATAACGGCGGACAGTTATCAGAAGATGGTGCGGTACTGATGGAACGTTCTCTGGAACTTTATAAAAGCACCAATGGCGCATTTGATGTGGCGATTTACCCGGTGATGAAGGCCTGGGGATTTACTGACGGCAATTATCAGGTGCCGGATGCAGACACATTGAAGGCAACGCTGGAACTGGCTGATCCTTCTTTGATTGATTATGACAAGGAGACTTCAACTGTCAGCTTCAAAAAGGATGGTGTCCAGATTGATCTCGGTGGTATTGCCAAGGGCTATACATCCTCCAGGATTATGGATATTTACAAGGAGAAGGGGGTGACAAGCGGCCTGGTAAATCTGGGAGGAAATGCCCAGGTATTTGGTACAAAACCAGATGGCAGCTTGTGGCGTGTAGCGGTTCAGAGCCCCGATTCAGAAGATGAATATCTGGGGGTTCTTGAGACGAAGGATAAGGCCATTATTACATCCGGCGGTTATGAGCGCTATTTTGAAAAAGACGGTGTGACATATCATCACATTATCGACCCGTCAACAGGATATCCGGCGGATAACGGCTTAATTTCCGTAACCATTGTCAGCGCGGACGGTACATTGGCAGACGGCCTTTCCACATCTTTGTTTGTTATGGGAAAGGACAAAGCCACTGATTACTGGAAAGCGCACAGTGATGAATTTGATATGATTCTCCTGACAGATGATGAAAAGCTTTATGTCTCAGAGGGGATAAAAGACAGCTTTACATCAGACAGAGAATTTGAAATTGTAGAAAAGTAGAAGAGGATGACGCAGGATGAAGTTTTGGAAAAGATTTGGCGGCTATATGCCGATTCTTGCGACAATTGTTGTCGTGGGATGCGTCGGTACGGCGCTGAAAGGCTATGCAGCGCCGGTTTATGAGGTAGAGCAGCAGGAAAACATTCAGAGTACCGAAGCAGATGCAAAAGAGAAAAAGCAGGAAACAGAAGAAACTGAGCAGGCCAAGAAGGGAAACTTCGATTTGGCAGATGGTTTTTACAAGGGCAGCGGCACCGGTTTTGCTGGTACAGTTTCTGTTTCTGTAGAAATTAAAGACAAGAGTATTATTGCAATCAATATTCTCAGCACCCAGGATGATGAGGCTTTCTTTAACAGAGCCAAGGGTGTCATTGACAAAATTATTGCCGGACAGACACTGGATGTGGACGTGGTGTCCGGGGCAACCTACAGCTCCAACGGTATCATCAGTGCTGTAAAGAATGCCCTGACCGGAGAGCAGGATACAAGCACACCGGCTACGACGGCAAGCAGCAGTAGTCAGAGTTCACCATCCATTGAAACGGTGGATGATTCCAATCAGACATGGAAAGACGGCACCTATTATGGCAGCGGTACCGGATTTAATGGTGAAGTGCAGGTTGAGGTGGTGATTGCTGATGGGAAAATCAGCAATATCAGCGTGGTCAGCCATAATGATGACAGTAGTTTTATGAGTCAGGCCCAGGGATTGATTCCGAATATCATCAGTTCCCAGAGTACCAATGTGGATGCGGTTTCAGGTGCTACTTACAGTTCCAGAGGTATTATTGATGCGGTGCGTGCGGCACTGAAACAGGCAGTAGTTAATGGCTCTTCAAATGATGCCGATGACAGCAATGATGACAATAATAATAATGATAATAACAGCAGCAACAATAATTCGACAATTGTCGAAGGAAAAGTACCTTACGAAGAGGGTATCTATTATGGCACAGGTGAAGGATATGCCGGAGATATTCAGCTGGCAGTTGTGATCCAGGATAAGACCATCAAAGCCATACTGGTGACAGAATGTGAAGATGATGCTGCTTTCTTTAACAGAGCCAAGAGTATCATTAACGAAGTCCTGAAAAACCAGTCAACAGATTTGTCAGGTATTGACACTGTGTCTGGAGCAACGTACAGCTCCAACGGTATTGTCGAAGCCCTGAGGGAAGCTTTCAAAGCAGCTGAAAACGGTAACAGCGGTAAGCCGGCAGAATCGGAAACGGAGACAGAAACTGAGACTGAAACGGAAAGCGAAACAGAGACAGAAGGCGAAACAGATACTGGAAATAGAGACAGCGTTTATATTGATGGTGCCTATACCGTTTCTGTTGTGTGTGAACCGGATGAGGATCAGGATTTTGCAGCTTACAATCTGTCAATGACCGTTCATATCAAAGATGACAAAATTACAGCAGTCACAGACATTGTCGGTGATGGCGATCAATCCAATGAAAGCTATATCAAACGTGCAGCAGAAGGTACTTCAAAATTGCCGGGGGTTGTAACGCAGATTACAGAAAAAGGTGGCCTTGATGCCGTTGATACGGTGACAAGAGCAACTTGCTCATCCAATACCATTATCGAGGGATGCCAGAAGGCACTGAAAGCAGCAAAGCGTACACCGGAAGAAACAGATGAGACAGAACCGGGAGAAAGCGAGACAGAGAAACCGGCAAACAGAACTTATGCAGATGGCACCTATACCGTTTCTGTTATCTGTGAGCCGGATGCAGATGGAGATTTTGAAGCTTACGATTTGACCATGACGGTTCAAATTGAAAATGACCGGATTACAGATATTTCAGGTATCAGCGGCAATGGTGACAGCGACAATGACAGCTATATAAAAAAAGCGGCCCAGGGTACTTCAAAGTATGTGGGTGTGGTGACACAAATTACAGAAAAGGGTATGCCGGAAGGCATTGATGCAGTTGCAAGAGCAACCTGTTCCTCCAATGCGATTATCGAAGGCTGCCAGAAAGCACTGGATGAAGCAAAAAAACTGGCAGAGGAAGGTAAATAGAGATGAAGACATTTTCGGTTCGAGCGGTGAATCTGGTACTTATCGTTGCATTGTTAATCGGCTATAACACTGTATTGACACTGCGGGATAAGGATGATCAGATTGCGAAACTGACAGCAGACCTGGAAAGTGCCAATTTATATAAGCAGTCTGTCATGCAGTCCCAGGAGGATGCGGCAGGCGGCAGTTATGAAGATGGCATCTGGAAAGGCGAGGCACAGGGATTTGGCGGAGTCATTCAGGTGGAAGTCACTGTTGAGGGCGGTTCCATTACAGATATCAGTATTGTATCAGCAGAAAAGGAGGATGGCGCTTATCTTTCCATGGCGGAGGATATTATCCCGACAATCATTGATGCACAGAGCGCAGATGTAGATACGATCAGCGGAGCAACATTCAGCTCCACCGGGATTAAAAATGCAGTTGCGCAGGCATTGGAAGAGGCGGCAAAATAAATGAGCAAAATCGATATACATCATCTTACAAAAAAGCAGCGCAAGCAGATGCACGGCTGGCTTCGGGCAATCATACAACTTTTATATTTCCTGTTTCTGCCCTCAGCTTATACAGCCGCTTTTGCAGGCGTCAAATATATTTTCACACAGTTGGGCGCAGGAGAAAAAATCGGTCTGACCTCTTTTGTGTCGGTACTGATTGTCCTGTGTCTGTATACCATTGTATTCGGGCGTTTCTTCTGTGGATTTGCCTGTGCATTCGGAAGTTTTGGGGATGCAGTTCACTTTGTCTATGTGTGGATTTGCAAAAAAATCAAGAAAAAGCCGGTGAAACTGCCGGAAACAGTAACTTCAAAACTCTCAAAGGTGAAATACGTTGTGTTGGCTGTGATTGTACTCCTTTGCTTCAAAGGTGTGTACAGTCAGACACAGGGGTACAGTCCATGGGATGTTTTCTCTATGCTGCATGCTTTTAACTTTAAGTTAGGCGGCTATCTGCTGGGAATTGTCCTGCTGGTACTGATTATGGTGGGCATGGCCTTTCAGGAAAGATTTTTCTGTCGATTCCTGTGTCCGATGGGTGCAGTATTCTCATTACTGCCGATGCTGCCGTTCTTCACCCTTAAGAGAGAACGGGAACAGTGTATCAAAGGCTGCAGTGCCTGTACAAAACAATGTCCGTCAGACATCGGTCTGCCGGAGGCCGGTTCGCTGGATGTCAGCGGTGACTGTTTTCAGTGCCAGAAATGTATTGACACCTGTCCACGGATGAATATCCATTGTGGACTGCCGGGTATCAAAGGCAATGAAGTGGTATTCACTGTGATCAGGGCATTGATTTTATTTGGCGTATTTATCTGGCTGGGAATTTAAGTATTGGCGAAAGAAAAATTGCCGGAGAATGAGTTATTTGATCAAAGAACAGGAGCTGGGGTGCCATTGGCATACAGCTCCATAAAAAGGATTAATGATTAGCGTGTGCTAACGCTGATTTTTAATAAATGGCTCGATTTGAGTCGGATTTTACACTAAATGCATAATTCAAATTTCATACTTACAAGGAGGACGATATGAAAAAGAATGAATTAATTAATAAGACATTGGCCGGCCTGATGATTGCAGCAATGACAGCCGGCGTGTGCCCGACAACTGCATTTGCGGTGACTGGGGCTCGGGTAGCAGCAGATGGAACTTATACAGCAACTGCTCATGTAACAAGAACAGAGGCCGATTCTGATGATGAATGGGATGAATATGATGTTGAAGTTTCCCTGACAGTTGCTGACGGTAAGTTTACAGATATTACAGTAACACCTACAAATGGTTATAATTCGAAAAATGACAGCTATTTTGGCAAAGCTTATAATAAGTCAAAGGGTATCAAGACACTGCTTGAAGGCAAAGAAGCAACTGCTGATACTGTAAATGGCTGGGATTCTGTTTCAGGTGCGACACGTACATCAGATGCCGCTAAAACAGCAGCTCTTGCAGCACTTGAAAAAGCAGCAGAAGCAGCAACACCAGTTGAAGTCAACACATCCAACCTTGAAGCAGCTATTGCAAAGGCAAAAGGTCTGACGGCAGCAGATTATACAGCAGAAAGCTGGGCTAAATTACAGACAGCTTTGACAGCAGCGGATGCAGCTCTTACAGCAAAGGAAAGCCAGAATGCAGTAGACACAGCAGCGGGCAATTTGACAGCAGCAATTGATGCCCTTGTAAAGAAACCAGAAGAGGTAAAAGTCAACACCGAAAAACTTGAGGCAGCTATTGCAAAGGCAGACGCACTTAAAGAAGCAGATTATACCGCGGATAGCTGGAAGGCAATGCAGACAGCTCTGACAGAAGCAAAGACAGCGCTTGGAGCAAAGGAAAGCCAGGATAAGGTAGATGCAGCAGAAACAAAACTGACAGCAGCTATTGGTGCGCTTGAAGAAGCAAAGTCAGAACAGCCGGAATATGTCCTGATGAACATCCCTTATGCTGCATTTTATAAGGCAGATGTGAATAATAAAGTCCCTGTAGATGCTTTTACTTCAGCTACGCTGAATAAGACAAGAACAACTGGACTTTCCGGTGGCTCCTATCATACAAATGCAGACGGAAGCAAGATTGATGGCATTACATTCCCTGTTAAAGTGGATAAAAATGTAGATTTATCCAAATATAAGAAAGTAACTGATGCAGATTCTGTGACAATTTCAGTAACAAACAGAGGTAAGACTAGTACAACAACTTATACAGGTAAGGATGCTTTGTATGAAAATGAGGATTATGCATATTATGCATTAAGTGAAGCCCCAACTTATTATAAAGAAGTATCTGTAGATGCAGATGGCAATCTTGTATTTGGTAAAACTGTAGGAAAAGTTACAGAAATCAGCGGTTTCAAAGGCGATTTATCTACGGAGACAGGTTATGGTGATTATCAGCTGGATATTACAGGACTGCGTAATGAACTGACAGCACGTGGTGTAAGCAATGTTAATGCGGTTGTTGTCAATACAAAAGAAGGCAGCAGTTATGGTATGCGCCATCTTGAAAACATCTGGAGAGTTGAAGAACTGGCATGGTCAACCGGCTTTACAACAACAGTTCATAACTGCCCGACTTCATCTGCTCATTATGAAGCAATGATGGGTCAGACAATTACTTCTGTTACCTATTATACAGATAAGGGTATGTTTAGTATCCCTCTTAGTAAAGAAGTTTATGTACCTGTGAAGTTTAATTGCACATTCAATGTTGAAAATGCATCTGTTGATTCAGGCGAGGCAAAGGTAACACTTAAAGGTTTACCGGATGGTTATGATGCAGAATACAGTGTAAAAGGACTTGAAGATGTCAAAGTTGAAAATGGTAAACTGACTTATAAGAAAGACAATGCTAAAATCGGCAAATATACATTAACTGTATCAGATAAGAAACATAAATATGCAGATATCACAGCAACATTTACATTGACAACAGATGCAACACCAATTACTTATGACAGTGAAAAAGCATCCCTGGTAACAGCAAAAGGCTATACAGCAGATGATTTAGCTGCTTATGTCAAGAGTATTGAATCCGTAACAGTGGATGGGACACCTTATCAGGCTTCCGGCAGAGGTGCTGTGAAGATTATCAAAGAAGATGGTTCTATTGATGCAACAGCAAAGCCATTCGCAAATGCAAAAGATGGCCAGGAATTTAAAATTGTTGTAAAAGCAACAGGTTATGCAAAAGATTATACATTTACTTACAACTTTGCAGATCCTTATACATATGTTTATGCAGGCCTTAGCTGGGCAGAATACTGGGCAGCCGAAGGTGTTCAGGCCGCAGGTGATGCGTCTTCTTCCAATGAATATGACCTTCGTGATGAGTATGACAAGGGTGCTTTTGATACTGTTACAAGAGCAACAGCCAATCATGGTCTTCACAGAGGAAGTTTCCAGTGCACAGATGTGATTGAAGCAGAAAATGGTAAGGAATACAAGGTTTCTTACTGGAAATCTGAAGGTAAAACAACAAAAGCAGTGCTGACAGATGGCAGTGAGATTACATTTAACCGCGGAACAATTACAGAAGCAGATGGCACAACAACAAAAATGACTAAGCATCATGTGACAGGTCTTAAATATGTGCCGGTCAAAGTTGCAAAAGACGATTATGAAGCTTTCAAAGCAAAATATGATGTAGTCGAAAATGGCGGTACACTGTCAGGTGGCTTTTCAGAAAACAAACTGAGCAGCTATAATGGTCTGTCAGCAGAAGTAACAGCTGCAACAAATGGCCTTAAGACAGCAACTAAGAATTCAGATGGTTCCTTTAGCTTCTCTGCGAAAGCCGCAGGTACAGAATCCGGTATTAAAGATCAGAAATTAAAGACAGCACCTTCTGCAGCTGATGTTGGCTTAACAGTTCAGGAGGGAGAAGGAAATTATGGTGAGTTCCTCCGTGTAGATATGAAAGGAAACTATGGCGATCTTGCCGCAAATATGCAGGCTGTGAAGTGGACATATTATGGCTCTGACAGCACTTATAAAACTGCACTGGCAACTTATGGTACAAAGTTTGCAGCTGATAACTGGATGCATAAAGTGAATGGCATTCAGCTTGGACTGACAGATTCTCTCAGATGCACATTGCCTGCAGGTACAGATGGTACAGGCTTCTGGACCATTACAGTGTCAGCTCTGGGTTATAAAGATGTGACCTATCAGTTCGAGGCAACAGAAGCAAATATCGCCAAAGCGGATCCTGTAACAGATACAAGTGAACTGGAAGCTGCAATTGAAAAAGCAAAAGGACTGAACAAAGAACTTTACACAGCAAAGAGCTGGAGCAGTGTAGAAAGCGAATTAGAGGAAGCAGAAACAGAACTTGATAGAAAGCATACACAGAATATGGTAAAGGAAGCGACAGAGCATTTAAATAATGCGATTGCAAGCCTGAAATACCAGTATGTCCTGATGAACATCCCATATTCAGCATTCTACAAAGCGGAAGTGAAAAATGATGTGGATGTAGATGCAGTTACATCAGCCACATTGAATAAGACAAGAACAGCATCTCTAGCAGGTGGTTCTTATCACACAAATGCGGACGGCAGTCAGATTGACGGTATCACATTCCCTGTTAAAGTAACGGATGATATGGATATGTCCAAATATACACTGGTAGCAGATGGTGATTCTGTTGATATCACAGTTACAATCAAAGGACAGACAAGTACAACAACTTATAAAGGCAAAGATGCACTCTTCCAGAATGAAGATTATGCATATTATAATCTGACAGAAGTACCTTCTTGTTATAAGGAAGTATCTGTGGATGGAGATGGCAATTTGACATTCGGCAAGACAGTTGGTGATGTGACACCACTGGAGGGCTTAAGTGCAGAACTGTCAACGGAGACCCGTTACGGCGATTATCAGTTGGATATTGATGGCCTTCGTGATAAACTGACAGAGCATGGCGCAACAAAAATCAATGGTGTTGTGATCAATACAAAAGAGGGCAGCAGCTACGGTCTGCGTCATCTTGAAAACATCTGGAAAATGAAAGAACTGGCTTGGTCAACAGGCTTTACAGAATCTGTTCATGGGTGCCCGACTTCATCTGCTCATTATAAAGCAATGATGGGTCAGACCATTACTTCTGTTACCTGCTATACAGATAAAGGCATGTACAATATTCCACTTGCGGATATTTATGTACCGGTTAAATTCACACATGACCTTGAAGTAGCCAATGCAGCTGTTACAGCAGGCAAGACAGAAGCTACTGTAACCGGTCTTCCGAAGGATTATGTTGCTGAGTATAAAGTGGATGGCCTTGACGGAGTAAGCGTTCAGAAGGGTGTATTAACATTCAGCAATGCAAAGAAAGGTAAATACACATTAACAATTTCTGATAAGAATGGCAAATATGCAGATATTACAACAGAATTTGAACTTTACACAGAAGCAATGCCAGCTGCATATGATGCGGATAAGAAGGCACTTGTTAAGACAGCAGATGCGGCAGATGAAGAATTTGCTGATTACATCAAGAATATTACAAGTGTCAATGTCAATGGTACAGATTACAAAGCAACAGGTCGCGGTGCAACAGTTATTATTAATGAAGATGGTACATTAAAGACAGATGCAGCACCATTTGCAGAAGGTGATACATTTGAGATCACAGTAAGTGCAACTGGTTATTTACCACAGAGCTTCACTTATACAACAAAAGTGGCGCCTGCTCCAGCAGAAGTCAACACAGCAACGCTTGAAGCAACTATTGCCAAGGCAGAAGGACTGAAAGAGGCTGATTACACAGCAGACAGCTGGAAAGCAATGCAGACATCTCTGACATCAGCAAAGGCAGCCCTTGAAGCAAAAGAGTCACAGGAAGCAGTGGATGCAGCATCAGCAAGTCTCCAGTCTTCTATTGATGCACTGAAAGCAGCAACACCTGCTGAATCAGAGGATGACAAGAAGGATGAGACAGAGGCTGTGGATACAGCGGCGCTCGAAAAAGTGATTGCGACAGCGAAGGGACTCAATAAGAACGATTATACGGCTACAACATGGACGACCATGCAGGCTGCATTAACCAATGCTGAAAAAGCCCTTGAAGCAAAAGAATCACAGACATCTGTAGATGAAGCGGCTAAGACATTGCAGGCAGCAATTGATGGTCTGAAGAAGGCTTCTGCAACAACGACAACCACCGACGACAAGAAGAATAACAACAACAGCAGCAACAAGAACAATAATAACAGCAATACGAATAACAATAAGAACAATACAACAAATAGTTCTACAAATAAGAACAGCACAACTAGTCCAAAGACAGGCGATCCTGTCAGCGTGATGGGATTACTTGGCGCAGCTATTTCCTCTGTTGGCCTTGGTGGTCTTGGATTGAAACTCAGAAAGAGATCCAGAAAACAGAAATAATGATGCGTTGTAATCAGTAAGCAACATGCAAAAAGCAGCAATCATCGAAAGATGACGGCTGCTTTTTGTGTTATATGTCAGATGAGTGGTGATTAGGCTTCTCTGATCAGTGTCAGTAACATTTTAAACTGCGTGATAGCTTTAACGGCATGCGGAACACCACAAGGCAAAATAATCGCATGTCCGCCTGTGACACGGTTTGGTGTGCCGTCAATCGTAATCTCAGCTTCGCCTTCGAGAACAAAAGCCATTGCATCGCCGCCTGCCGCATGCGTGCTGATGGCTTCACCGGCATCAAAAGCGAAAAGTGTCATGCCGGATGCTGGCTGCTGGGCAAGTGTCAGACTGACAACTTTGCCGCTTTCATACTGAACCTGGTCTGCCACTGAAAATGGGGTTGCTTTTTCTACATTTTTAATCAATTCCATTGTATAATCCTCCTTGGATAAAATGCTTTGAATGTATATATCTATTTCTGTAACGTCATCTGCAGGAGTTTAAAACCGCCTGCACCGCCAATCGCATGCGATGTTCCAGATGGAATCATCAAACTGTCGCCGGTTTTCAGCAGATATTTGGCATTGCCAATAAAAAGTGGCATTTCGCCTTCAAGTACAGTGTAAAGGGTATCACCAAAATAAATTTCCTCACTGACACTTTCACCAGAACCAAAAGCCATCAGCATGATTTGACAGGTGTCACTTTTAGAAAGTGACATGCTGACGACACGGCCTTCACGGATATCGATCAGAGAAGCCAGGTTTGCGGGGGCGTCAGTTGGAAGATTGCGTAAAGTATCCATAAAATGCGTTCCTCCTATTAAATATCAGTTTATCTTAGTTTGTACGATAAGTCTGTTGTTATAACAACAAAAAAAGTTACTTTTATAAGGGAATGCTTTTATCACAAGCGTATTTCTGATATGATAGGAACAAAAGAAATGAGGGGAAAGCAAATGACAGAAGTAAAAATTTTATATGAAGATAAAGATATCATTGTTGTTGTCAAGCCAGCCGGGATGGCTTCTCAGTAAAAACGGTCGGTGGATGTGGATATGGTCAGCTGGCTGAAGACTTATCTTGTACGCCAGAAGAAAGTCAAAGGAATGCCCTATATTGGTGTGATTCATCGTCTGGATAAGCCAGTGGGTGGTGTGATGGTGTATGCCAAAACGCAGCAGGCAGCAGCGAAGCTCAGTGAGCAGGTACGAAATAATATGATGACCAAAGAATATCTGGCGGTTTTGACCGGCACACTTCCAAAGAAAGAAGGACGGTTGGAAGACATGCTGCTTAGCAATGGAAAAACGAATCGGACAGAGGTTGTGGAGGGGAAAATAGCAGGTGCCAAAAAAGCAGTGCTCGAATATAAAGTGAAGCGGACAAAGTTTGAAGAAGGACAGCAGTATTCATTGGTGAATGTTCATCTGATCACAGGGCGAAGACATCAGATCCGTGTTCAGATGGCCCATGCCGGAGCAGGCCTGTGGGGAGATACAAGGTATAATCCAGTATTTGCGGATCAAAAAGGCTGGTTTAATCTGGCACTTTTTGCCTGGCATCTGGAATTTGAACATCCGGTAACAAAGAAGCGTCTTATTTTTAAAGAACCGGCAGGACCACAGATTACAGCACATTTTAAGGCAGAAGAATGTAAATAATTTTGTCGATAAATTTTTGTTGACGTACAGAAAACTGTACGTTATCATAAGAATATAGAAGAATGGAGGTGCTGAAATGTTGGCTGTAAATTATACTTGCTTACGTGATAATATGAAACGATGCATGGATCAAGTGACAGATGATTATGAAACATTAATTGTTACACGGAAGAATAATAAAAATGTCGTCATGATGTCTGAGGAAATGTACAACAATTTAATGGAGAATGTTCACATTGTCAGCAGTAAAGCAAATTTTGAATGGTTAATGCAATCTAAACAGCAATTGGAAGCAGGAAATTTTTCACAGCATGAATTGGCAGAGGTGGATGATGAATAAAGTGTTTACTTCAAATGGATGGGAGGATTACATCTATTGGCAAACTGAAGATAAAAAAACACTGAAGAAGATAAATACATTATTAAAAGATATTGATCGGAATGGTAATGAAGGTATCGGAAAACCAGAGCCTCTTATTGGCAATTTATCTGGATTTTGGAGTCGGAGAATTAATGAAAAGGATAGATTAATTTATAAAATTGACGAGTACAATATTTATATCCTGTCCTGTCGATATCATTATAATGATACATAGTGGAGTGAATTAGAAGATGAACAGAACAGTGATGATCAGATTGGCGACACCGGAGGATGCTGCTGAGATGTTAAAAATATATGCCCATTATGTGGTAAATACAGCGATTTCATTTGAGTATGAAGTACCGTCGGAAGAAGAATTCAGAGAAAGAATCGAAAGCACTCTCAAGCGGTATCCCTATATCGTGGCTGAACAGGAGGGGCGTATCATCGGATACGCTTATGTATCAATTTTCCATGAGAGAAAGGCTTATGATTGGGCTGTGGAAACGTCGATTTATGTGGATAAAGACTACAAACGCAGCGGCTGCGGAAAACTTTTGTATCAGGCACTTGAGAGGATTCTCAAGAAACAACATATCAGCAATCTGTATGCCTGCATTGCCTATACAGAGCATGAGGACGAACATCTGACAAATGACAGTATGCATTTTCATGAGCATCTGGGGTATGAACTTGTGGGAACATTTAAGCAGTGTGGCTACAAGTTCAATAAATGGTATGACATGATCTGGATGGAGAAAATGATCGGCGAACATCCGGAGAATCCGGAAGCATTTATTCCATTTTCGGAGATGGATGTCCGGGAGATATTTGAACTTATTTTATAGGGTTTTATGAACTATGGTTGCGCGATTTTATTTTTCTTTTTCTAAGAATTTTTTATACGTCATATCCATTCCCAGCGCCCCAAGTGGCGCTGTAATAATAATGGCCATGACTGCAACGGACAGCACGATTTTGCCGCATGGTAGTCCGGTAGCAAGGGGAACGGAGCCGATAGCGGCCTGAACAGTGGCCTTCGGCAGATAAGCAATTGCACAGAAAGCGCGCTCTTTGGCGGTGAGATTGGTTTTAAATGTGCAGAGCAATACGCCGACGGTCCTGAACACAAGAGCGATGAAAATCATCAAAACGGCAGAAAGGCCGGCTTCCAATGTGTAACGGATATCCACAGCGGCACCTACCAGAACAAAGAGGATGACTTCAGCTGCCAGCCAGAGTTTGCCGAATTTCTCAGATAATCTTTTGGATACGAAAGTTGTACTTTTGGCTTTCAGAACGCAGGCCATACTGACAACAGCCAGCAGACCGGAAACAGCGACTTTGCCCTCAAGCCATCCTTCAATGGCAATGAGCAGAAAAGAAAAGCCAAGGACGATGATGACTTTCATGCTGTTTCGTACATAATGTCTGCGGGCGTAAGCGGTTTCAAAGAACAGGCAGAGACCATATCCTACAACGGCCCCCAGAAGAACGCCGAGAATAATAGAAACCGGGATATTTAAAAAGACGGTCAGGCTGGCACTTCCGCCCTGAGCCATACTCAGGAAAGTCGTAAAAAGAACAATGACAAAAATATCATCGCAGGAGGCACCGGACATAATCATCTGGGGAATGGCTTTTTCGGTGCCGTATTTTGTTTCCATCAGCTGAACCATACGGGGAATAACAACGGCAGGTGAGACAGCACTGAGAACAGCACCCATGACGGCGGCCTCCATGTGACTTAGGCCAAGAATCACAGGGGCAAACAGAATGTAAGCGATGATTTCACAGAAAGCCGGAACGAAAGAAAGCATAACAGCCGGTCGGCCGACTTTGTTTAAATCGGCAATATTCAGGGACAATCCTGCCTTTAACAGGATGATAACAAGGGCCATTTTGCGTAAATCCGCAGATATGGACAGAATGGACGGGTCTAAAAAGTCCAGAACATAAGGCCCGAGAACGATACCTGTTGCCAGCATGCCAAGAATACGCGGCAGTTTCAGGCGGCTGCAGATGGCACCCATAGCCAGGCCCACCAGAAAAATAAGTGATAAAGAAGTAAGCATAATCAATCCTCCATGTATAGGGTAAGTAGTGGCATGAATGAAGATCACAAAGTGTGTTAGTGTCATTGTTCACACAAAAAAAGCTGACAACTTCTGCGATTCATTCATCGTAGAAGTCATCAGCTATGATATCTATAGCAGTTTAGGTTGCCCAGGGGAGAACTTCATTCCCTGGGTGTTACTATATCATCATTTGTGGAGAAGTGCAAGGAAAAATTCATTTACACAGTCGTTATAAGGCAAAAAATCTTGACAAAGGCCATCTCCTGTCATAAAATGATTTTTGTGAAAACATATTTATATGTGAATGACAGTGAAGAGGATCAGTAGTCTGCGTCAGTGGCTCAGAGAGGATATCAGCGGTGTGAGGTGTCTCCATATGTACAGATGAACCTGCCTTGGAGTTCTGTATGAAAGTACAGCGCACGTCCGGCGTTATGGACAATTGAGCGGAAGTCTTCAGTATATGAATCAGGACAGATGCAGTATCTGCTGTCTGACATTTTCGAGGCAATCGAGTGGAGATTTCAAATAGGGTGGTACCGCCGAATGAATTTTGGTCCCTGTTCAGCTGATGGCTGGCAGTGGAGAGAATAGACAAGGGGAAGTGCTTTCTGCTGCAGCAGAGCGTACTTCCCCTTTTATTTATTATAGTAGAAACAGGAGAATGTAAAATGGCAAAGGAAAAGAAACAGGTTCGTGAGATCACATCCATGAGCGAAGATTTTGCACAGTGGTATACAGATGTTGTTGTTAAGGCAGGTCTGATCGGTTATACAAGTGTTAAAGGCTGTATGGCTTTAAAGCCTGCAGGTTATGCAATCTGGGAGAATATTCAGCATGAGCTGGACAAACGTTTCAAGGAAACAGGTGTTGAGAATGTCTACATGCCGCTGTTTATCCCTGAAAGTCTGCTCCAGAAAGAGAAAGATCATGTAGAAGGTTTTGCACCGGAAGTTGCATGGGTGACGCATGGCGGTCTGAATGAACTTCAGGAAAGAATGTGTGTCCGCCCGACATCCGAGACATTATTCTGCGATTTCTATGCCAAAGAAATCCAGTCCTATCGTGATTTGCCAAAGATGTACAATCAGTGGTGTTCCGTTGTAAGATGGGAAAAAGAGACACGTCCGTTCCTGCGTTCCAGAGAATTCCTGTGGCAGGAAGGCCATACCGCCCAT
>OLSL01000835.1_pt1 | contig 31948 bp, 28 predicted proteins | sample 1672511 | NCBI WGS metagenome assembly OLSL01 (sample SAMEA3136694, study PRJEB25190) | human gut metagenome | biome: human gut; feature: human-associated habitat; material: faeces | place: Austria | collected 2013
TTTTATCATGGTTGTTTTACCACTGTCTAATAATCCCGTGACGATAAACATAGGTGTTGCCATACCCGCACCTCTTTCCTTTTTTCTATTTCCTGTCTTATACGTGGAATAACTTCAGAAGTTCTTCTTCCTTCAGATCTGTTCCGATTACGCAGATGCGTCCTGTATAATCCGGCTGACCTTCTCTTACTTCGTATTCTTCCGGTACTAAATCAAACTGTTTCCATCCTCCGTCTGTCATCTGAATGATACCTTTTGAACGAAGGATTGTTCCATACGAAGTGGTCTCCGACAACGCTTTCAGCAGATAATCTAATTCTTCTTCTGTATATTTATGAACAGTCTCTTTGCCCCAGCTTGTAAACACATCATCTGCATGATGATGGTGGTGATCATGGTGGTGATCATGTCCGCAGCAACAGTCATGAGCGTGGTCATGGTGGTCATGATCGTGATGATCGTGGTCACAGCAGTGATCATGGTCGTGATCATGATGGTCATGGTCGTGATGATCGTGGTCACAGCAGTGATCATGGTCATGATCATGATGGTCATGGTCGTGATGATCATGATCACAGCAGTCATGGTCGTGGTGATCTCCATGTTCTTCAAACAGGCTCTCAATCTCAGCTCCTTTTGTCAATGCATGGCTGATCGCCTCTCTTCCAAGTTCATCCCATGGAGTGGAGATGATGGTTGCTTCTGCATTTTCCTCACGAAGTGTGTGCACGCACTCTTCTACCTTTTCATCAGTCATCATCTGTGTACGGCTCACAACAATTGTAGATGCATGCTCTACCTGATCTTTGAAGAATTCTCCAAAGTTCTTCATGTACATCTTCGCTTTTTTACCATCTACAACAGTGATTCTTCCATCGATCTCGATATCTGCATCTTTCTCTACTGCCTCGATTGCTCTGGCTACATCGGATAATTTACCTACTCCCGACGGCTCGATGATAACACGATCCGGATGATACTCGTCCAGTACTTTTACCAGTGCTTTGCTGAAATCACCTACCAGGGTGCAGCAGATACATCCTGAGTTCATCTCTGTAATCTCGATTCCTGCATCTTTCAGGAATCCTCCATCAATACCGATCTCACCAAATTCATTTTCAATCAATACAAGTTTCTCTCCTGCCCATACGTCGCTGAGCAGCTTTTTGATAAATGTAGTTTTTCCTGCTCCGAGGAATCCTGAAATAATATCTACTTTTGTCATCTTTATTGCCTCTTTTCTATCTATTTTCAAACATTAATAAAAGTCCCGACACATATATTATCACAAACAGCTGGGGGTTGCCAGTCCCTCAATTCTATTATTTTTCTCAACTTTCTATAAATCCTCCATAAAAATTCTTCCAAATACATAAAACGAAAAGAGATATCTGTACACATCACTTTGGTACAGATACCTCTTTTCATTTTTATGCTTCTTCCTATAACAATCCGCCAATTGACAGGAACAATGGTGCGAACACCAGTGATACAACTGTCATCAGTTTGATCAGGATGTTGATGGAAGGTCCTGATGTATCTTTGAATGGATCACCAACAGTGTCTCCGACTACAGCTGCTTTATGAGCTTCACTTCCTTTTCCACCGTGGTTACCGTCTTCAATATATTTCTTAGCATTATCCCATGCTCCACCTGCATTGGACATGAAGATTGCCATCATAACACCTGTTACGAGCGCTCCTGCAAGAAGTCCGCCAAGTGCGGAAGGTCCAAGAAGGATTCCCACTACCAGTGGTGCAAGCACTGCCATAACACCAGGAACCAGCATCTCTTTTAATGCTGCTGTTGTTGAGATTGCAACGCATGATTTATAATCTGGCTTTTCTGTACCCTTCATGATTCCAGGCATTGTCTTGAACTGACGTCTTACTTCTTCAATCATCTGATATGCTGCTCTTGATACAGATGACATTGTCATAGCTGAGAATAAGAATGGAAGCATTCCACCGATCAGCATTCCGATGATTACACGTGAGTCAAGGATATCAATTGTCTTCAGATGTACCGCCTCTGCATAAGATACAAACAGGGCAAGCGCTGTCAGGGCTGCAGATCCGATAGCGAAACCTTTACCCATAGCCGCTGTTGTGTTACCAACAGCATCCAGTTTGTCAGTGATCTGACGAACATGTGGATCCAGCTCAGACATCTCTGCAATACCCCCGGCATTGTCCGCAATTGGTCCATAAGCATCTACAGCTACTGTAATAGCGGTAGTAGAAAGCATTCCTACAGCAGCAAGTGCGATACCGTAAAGTCCGCATGTCTGGTATGCAACAAAGATACCGACACAGATCAGAAGAATCGGAATTGCTGTAGACTTCATACCTACTGCAAGACCACTGATGATGGTTGTTGCAGATCCCGTCTCTGACTGTTCTGCAATTTCTTTCACTGATTTGTAGTCTCCGGATGTATATACTTCTGTGATGATACCGATCAGAAGTCCCACGATCAGACCGGCTACGATAGCAATCGCTGCTTTAAAATCTCCAAAGAATACTTTACTGAATACGCAAGATACGATCAGTACCAATACACTTGCTACATAAGAACCTGTCTTTAATGCTTTATGTGGATTGGAATTCTCGTCACCCTTTACAAAAAATGTTCCGAGGATAGAAGCCACAAGTCCAAGTCCTGCAATCAGGAGTGGGAAGATAGCTCCCTCAGCTTTATAATATACGATTCCAAGTGTCAGTGCCGATACAAGTGCGCCTACATAAGACTCAAAAAGGTCTGCTCCCATACCTGCAACATCACCTACGTTATCACCTACATTATCGGCGATAACAGCCGGGTTACGCGGATCATCTTCCGGAATACCTGCTTCTACCTTACCAACAAGATCGGCTCCTACATCGGCAGCTTTTGTGTAGATACCACCACCGACACGTGCAAACAGCGCGATGGAAGAAGCTCCTAAACTAAAGCCTGTAATAATATCAACATTTTTAGTCAGGATGTAAATGATGCTGACACCAAATACACCAAAACCGGCTACACACATACCCATTACAGCTCCACCGGAGAATGCAATCGAGAGTGCTTTGTTCATTCCTTTTTCTTTTGCTGCATTCGCAGTTCTTACATTTGCCTTTGTAGCAACTTTCATCCCGCAGAAACCTGCAAGCGTTGAGAATAAAGCTCCTACTACAAAGCATACAGCAGTAATCCAGTTACCGATTCCGAATCCGATAAGTACGAATAATACCGCAACGAAAATAACCAGAATCTTGTACTCTGCCGTCAGAAATGCCTGCGCACCATCACTGATCGCTGCGGCGATTTCTTTCATTCTGTCGTTTCCGGCATCCTGTCTTCCTACTCTTGCTGCCAGATAAGCTGCAAAGAGCAGTCCAAGGATTCCAAATACCGGAACGAGATACAATAACATTTCCATAATTTTTCTCCTTCCGTCCGGCTTTCTCAACTTTATGCCGGACAGATGTATTTTAACATATTCTTGTCTTTTTATGGCGGTTTTTTTTATTTTTGTATGTTATTCCGATTTTTTTCTGTATATTGTCCAAAATGCCGACTATTCATTGATTATTTATAATCTATTTTTACCAATACCAGTCCATTTGGCAATGCTGTGGCCCCTTCTGAAGTATGGACTTTGGCTTCCAGAATCTCTTTTACTTTTTCTGGAGTATAGAACCCTCTGCCGACCCGGATCAGGACACCTGCGATAATGCGAACCATGTTGTACAAAAATCCATTTCCTGTGATTCTCAGCACAATCTCATCATCTTTTTTTTCAATCGTCAGATCATATACTGTTCTCACTGTATCCTGTGTATTGGTTCGGATATTACAAAAACTCACAAAATCATGCGCTCCGATCAGATATTTGGCTCCTTCTCTCATTGCACCGATATCCAGCGGAAATGATACAAATGTACAATATCGTGTCTTTAATGGATTCGGCATCTGTGCATTGTAAATATGGTACTCATATGTTTTAGAAATATTATCCTGATATCTCGGATGCCAGTCAAGCGGCACTTCATCTGACTTTACTACCACAATATCTTCCGGAAGCCTCTGATTTAATGCATAGGAAAATCTTTCCGGCGGAATCGGAGATTCTGTATCAAATACTGCCACATTGCCAAGCGCATGCACTCCGGAATCCGTTCGGCTTGCCCCGATAACCCGGATGTCTTCTCTAGTAAGTCTGTTTAACGCTTTATTCAGTTTTTCTTCTATTGTGATTCCATTCGGCTGGATCTGCCAGCCGCAGTAATTCGTCCCGTCATATGCTACAAAGATTCTGATTCTTCTCATGATATTTTTCTTTCCTTTCACGTGATCATATCCCGGAATAAATCAGGGACGGAGTTTTCCCCGTCCCATTTTCTGATGCATAACTGTCGCTTATCCTCTAAAATATCCATATATGCAGTGGTACAAATCTTCCGATTAAAACAACGAGAACCACATACGCAATTACAGTAATATAAGCTATTCTGTCTTTCCTGCAGTATTTTAACGGCTTCATCTTCGTACGTCCCTCACCACCATGGTAACATCTTGCCTCCATTGCCATCGCCAGATCATTCGCTCTCCGGAACGCAGACACAAACAAAGGAACCAAAATCGGAATCATACTCTTTGCTTTCTGGATCATATTGCCGCTTTCCAGATCGGCACCTCTTGCGATCTGCGCTTTCATGATCTTATCCGTCTCTTCCAGAAGGATCGGGATGAAGCGGAGTGCGATTGACATGATCATTGCAATCTCATGTACTGGAACACGAATCTTGTTCAGTGGTCCGAGTAATTCTTCAATTCCATCTGTCAGTTCATTCGGGGTCGTGGTAAATGTCATAAGTGACGAACCGATGATCAGATAGATCAGCCGGATTGCCATATATACCGCTGTCCTGAGACCGCCTTCTGTGATCGTGAAAATCCATGCATGGAACAACACTGCTCCATCCCTCGTCAGAAATAAGTTGAACAACACCGTGATCATCAAAAGCATGATGACCGGTTTTAACCCTCTTACAATAAAAGAAAACGGTACTTTTGATATCCTGATAACAAGGATCAGAAACAACGTCGTCATCACGTATCCCGGAATACTGTTGAATAAAAACAGTGAGATCAGGTAGAGCAGCGTTCCCACCAGCTTTACTCTTGGATCCAATCTGTGTAACACACTCTTTGCCGGATAATATTGTCCGATTGTTATATCTCTTATCATATCTTCTTCTCCAGTGCCCGCATAATCTCATCTGTTGCTTCTTTCACAGTTGTCACATTTACCTTTACTGGTAAACCTTTTTCTTTCAGGTCGTGCATGATATATGTTACCTGCGGAGCTGCAAGGCCAATCTTCTCCAACTCCTGATAATGCGCAAACACCTCTTTCGGTGTGCCATTATACATCACTGCCCCCTTGTTCATCACAACGATCCGATCCGCATATCTCGCAATGTCTTCCATGCTATGCGACACCAGAATCACTGTCATATCGCTCTGCTTATGAAGATATGCGATCTGATCCAGAATATCATCTCTGCCCTTCGGATCAAGCCCCGCCGTCGGCTCATCAAGAACCAGGACCTTGGGATGCATTGCCAGAACTCCGGCAATCGCAACACGCTTTTTCTGTCCTCCGGACAGATCAAATGGAGATTTGTCAAAATTTTTTTCTTTGAAGCCTACCTGAAGAAGTGCTTTTCTTGCTTCTTCCTCAGCTTCTTCTCTGCTTTTGCCCTGATTCATCGGTCCATAGCAGACATCCGAAAGAACATCGCTCTCAAAAAGCTGATGTTCCGGATACTGGAAAACAAGTCCTACTTCACTTCGAAGTGCTCTTCTGTTGTAGTTTTCTGCCCAGACATCCTCACCATTGTATGATACTGTGCCGGAAGTCGGCTTAATCAATGCGTTCAGATGCTGGATCAATGTAGATTTCCCGCTTCCTGTATGTCCGATCACACCGATAAACTGTCCATCCGGAATGTTCAGATTAATGTCTTTCAGTGCGTGGATCTCATAAGAAGTTCCCGGGCTGTATGTGTATGTTACGTTTTTTAATTCTATTGACATAAGGCATTTACCAGTTCTTCCGTAGTAAGAATTCCATCCGGAATCTCTACTCCGGACTGTTTGAGTTCATGTGCCAGCAGAGTGACCTGCGGTACATCAAGACGATATTTCTTAAGAGTTTCTACCTGAGAAAAGATTTCTCTTGGTGTCCCCTCCATGACTACATGTCCGTCATCCATGACAATAACATGATCTGCATCTATGACTTCCTCCATGTAGTGTGTGATCAGCACCACTGTAACGTTTTCCTGCTTATTCAGCTGGTGAACTGCAGCCAGAACTTCTTTACGTCCGTTCGGGTCCAGCATGGCAGTCGGCTCATCCAGTACAATACATTTCGGACGCATCGCCATAACTCCCGCAATGGCAACACGCTGCTTCTGTCCACCGGAGAGCTTATTTGGTGAATGATGTCTGTACGCTGTCATTCCTGTCTTCTCAAGACTCTCATTGACCCGCTTCCAGATGTCCATTGTAGGAACTCCCATATTCTCAGGGCCAAATCCGACATCCTCCTCCACAACGCTTCCAATGATCTGATTATCCGGATTCTGAAAAACCATTCCGGCCTTCTGGCGTACCTTCCACAGTTCCGGTTCCTCCAGAGTATTGATACCATCGATCCAGATCGTTCCGTCCGACGGCAGAAGAAGTGCATTGATGTGCTTTGCAAATGTAGATTTACCGGAACCATTATGTCCCAGGATCGCTACAAACTGGCCTTCCCTGATATCAATATCCACACCGTCTACTGCTCTCTGTGTTTCCTGAACATTGCCGTCTTCATCATATTTCAAGTAATCGAATGCAAGTTTTACTGCTTTGATGATTCCCATCTTTTTAATCCTTTCAGGCTTCTTCTGTCGGTGTCAGGCCGGTCAGAGAATCCATCAGTTCCCATATCTCTTCTCTTCCCTGCTTTGTCTCCGCAGAATACGGAATGATCTTCGTACCTTTTGTCAGTTTAAGTTCTTCACGGATAACTTTGAGACATTTCTGAACCTGGCTTCGTTTGATCTTGTCAAGCTTGGTCGCTATGATAATCGGTTCATAACCATTATGCAGGATCCAGTCATACATCTGACAGTCATTTGCAGATGGTTTATGTCGGATATCGATAAGGAGGAACACCGCCTTGAGATTTTTGGAACTGTGAAGATAACGCTCGATCATCTTTCCCCATTTTTCTTTTTCGGCAGGTGTAACCTTTGCATATCCATAACCCGGAAGATCCACCAGAAACATCTCATCATTTATCTTATAAAAGTTGATCGTCTGTGTCTTCCCCGGCTGAGCACTGGTGCGTGCCAGTGCTTTGCGGTTCATAAGACCATTGATCAGAGAAGATTTTCCTACATTTGATTTTCCTGCAAAAGCCACCTCTGGCATCCCTGTATCAGGAAGTGTACTGGTGACTCCGCAGACTATATCCAAAACTGCATTTTTTATAACCATAAATTCCTCTTTTGATAACTGTTCAGTCTCTTCATGGTGACGCTCTGCTGAAAAGCTATCTTTCTTATTTTGCCAGTGCTTCGTGAAGCACTTCCTTCATGTTATCTACATAGGAAATTTTCAGTCCATCCAGGATCTCAGCATCAATTTCCTGAATATCCGGTTTGTTTTCCTTTGGTACAAGTACCTGTTTGATCCTGGCATATTTTGCTGCCAGAAGTTTCTCCTTAAGTCCTCCGATCGGAAGGACTCTGCCGCGGAGAGTAATTTCTCCTGTCATGGCTACATCTGCTCTTACTTTCCTGTCGATGATCGCAGAAAGCATAGCTGTCGCCATGGTGATACCCGCAGACGGGCCATCCTTTGGAACGGCTCCCTCAGGGATATGTACATGGATATCATTCTCCTGGAAGAACTCCGGCTTGATATCATACTGATCCGCCACAGAACGGATATAGGAAATACCTGCCATTGCTGACTCCTTCATGACATCTCCGAGCTGACCGGTCAACACCAGTTCTCCCTTACCCGGCATCACATTTACTTCTATCTGGAGAGTATCTCCTCCAACCTGCGTCCAGGCAAGTCCTCTTGCAATACCAACTTCATCCTTTTTGTTTGCCATCAGATAACTGTATCTGGACTTTCCAAGGAAGGTGTCGAGATTTTTTGTATTTATTACAACCTTATCCTGTCCTTTTTCCATGATCTCACGGGCAGCTTTACGGCATATTCTGCCAATGGTCCTCTCAAGTCCTCTCACTCCTGCCTCTCTGGTGTAGAGAGTGATCATCTTGCGGAGTGCCGCCGGCTGTATGGTCAGTTTTCCCTTCGGGATTCCATTTACTTCAAGCTGCTTTGGTATCAGGTGTTCTCTGGCAATGTGTTCTTTTTCATTTTCAGTATACCCGGAAACCTCGATCACTTCCATACGGTCCAGAAGAGGTCTAGGGATTCCCTCCATGTCATTTGCAGTGGCAATGAAAAGTACCTCTGAGAGATCCTGCGGAACTTCTACATAATGATCGTTAAAACGACTGTTCTGCTCCGGATCCAGCACCTCAAGAAGTGCAGCCGAAGTATCGCCCTTATAATCACTGCTGGTCTTGTCAATCTCATCCAGAAGCATCAGCGGATTGCTTACTCCCGCCTGCTGCAGTGCAACCGTGATACGTCCCGGCATTGCTCCCACATAAGTCTTACGATGTCCACGGATCTCTGCCTCATCCCGTACACCGCCAAGGCAGATCCTCACATATTTCTTATGAAGAGCCTCTGCCACAGATTTCGCAATAGAGGTTTTACCGGTTCCCGGAGGTCCTACAAGACAGAGGATCGGGCTCTTGCCGCCGGAAGTCAGTTTGCGCACAGCAAGGAATTCCATGATACGCTCCTTGACATCCTTAAGACCGTAATGTCCCTCTTCCAGGATTTTCCATGCTTCCTCAAGGTTCATGGAATCTTCCGATTTCTTATCCCACGGCAGATCCAGCAAAGTCTCGATATAAGTACTGAGCACACTGCTTTCTGCCGCACTGCTGTTCATACTCTTAAATCTGTCGATTTCCTTGCTGATCTTGTCCCTGACTTCTTTGGAAGCCTGAAGTTCCTTGAGTTTATCCCGGTATTCTTCTGCCGTGTCAGCCGTATTATCCTCTCCAAGCTCCTCACGTATCAGCTTAAGCTGTTCTCTCAGAATATACTCTCTCTGATTCTTGTCCACCCGGGCTTTGAGTTTATGCTGCAGATCGTGTCCGATCTGCAGCACCTCAATCTCATTGGTCAGGATTGCCGCAAGAACTTCATACTGCTCTTCCAGAGTCAATGCCTCCAGGATCTTCTGCTGATTCTGATAGGACAGAGGTACATTCACGGAAATCTGGGAAACCAATTCTTCGAGATTCTGGATATTAAGGATTTTGGCTGCAAGATCTTTACTGATTCTGCCGCTCTCCAGGCAATATCTCTGGAACAGTTCTCGGATGCTCCGATACATTGCCTCTCTGAGAGAACGGCCATATTGGGCACCATCCTCTTCCACTCCTACGGTTTCTGCCATAAGAAATGGATCCTCCTGTTCCAGTCCGACAAGCTCAGATCGCTCCAGACCTTCAACCAGAACGCGCAGCAGATCGTGTGGTAATTTTACCACCTGCTTGATATAGGCTACCGTACCCACCTTATATAAATCCTTGATCTCCGGTGTTTCTATTTCCGGATCCTTCTGTGTGACCAGAAAAATCTTCTCATCCTGAAGCATGGCAGCTTCAATTGCCTTCATAGAACGTTCTCTGCTTACATCGAAGTGAACAATCATATCTGGAAGGATCGTTGTTCCCCGAAGTGCCAGTGCAGGAAGAATGCTGATTGGCTGTTTCATGTGTCTTCAGTCCCTTCTTTATGCCGTTTCCGGTTTGCCTTTCTTTCTTGAACGGGAAGCTTTCTTTCCTGCCGCAGGTACGCTTTCTCCATGGATCACTTCCGGCTCTGCGGTTCCCTCCACTGCATCCTTTGTGAGGATACATTTCTGGATCGTCTTGTCAGAAGGTGTGCGGTACATCAGATCCATAAGAGATTTCTCCATGATAGATCTTAATCCTCTGGCTCCTGTTCTGCGCTCCAGTGATTTACGTGCAACTGCTTCCAGTGCTTCCTCCTGGAATTCCAGTTCTACTCCATCCAGCTCAAACAGCTTATGATACTGTCTGGTCAGCGCGTTCTTTGGCTCTTTGAGGATACGGATCAATGCTTCCTCATCCAGTCCGTCAAGAGTCACAACGATCGGAACTCGTCCGATAAATTCCGGGATCAGACCGAATTTGACAAAATCCTCCGGCATAACATCTTTGATGATCTCGCCGATGTTTCGTTCTTTCCTGATCTCTATTTCCGCACCGAAACCAATGGATTTGGTGTTCTGTCTTGCTTCGATTGCTTTCTCGATTCCGTCAAAAGCACCGCCGCAGATAAACAGGATATTGGTTGTATCAATCTGAAGGAATTCCTGATGCGGATGCTTACGTCCACCCTGCGGCGGTACATTCGCAACCGTTCCCTCAAGGATCTTGAGGAGTGCCTGCTGAACGCCCTCACCAGATACATCACGGGTGATCGATGCATTCTCAGACTTTCTGGTAATCTTGTCAATCTCATCAATATAAATAATTCCATACTGTGCACGTTCAATATCGTAATCTGCTGCCTGAATCAGCTTCAGAAGGATATTTTCTACGTCTTCACCGACATAACCAGCCTCTGTAAGAGTTGTTGCATCTGCGATCGCAAACGGAACATTCAAAAGACGGGCAAGTGTCTGTGCAAGCAGTGTCTTACCGGAGCCGGTCGGTCCAAGCATCAGAATATTACTCTTCTGCAGTTCCACATCCATGTTCCTGGATGCCGTGATCCTCTTGTAATGATTATAGACAGCTACAGAAAGAGCTTTCTTGGCCTCATCCTGTCCAATAACATAGTCATCCAGAATCTTATGGATCTCTTCCGGCTTCAGCAGATTGATGTCTGTATCATAGATATCCTCCTGCTCATAATCTCCCAGTTCCTCTTCCATAATCTCTGAACAGATACCTATACACTCGTCACAAATAAATACCCCTTCCGGGCCTGCGATCAGCTTGCGAACCTGATCCTCAGATTTGTGGCAAAAAGAGCATCTGACTTTTCCATCTCTTATTTTTTCTGCCATAGATAATTCTCGTTTCCTTTCAGTTTGATATGGCACAAAAGGAACCCCCTGAAAAGAGGTTCCTTCTGTCTGCTTTATTTATGCTCGACAACACCATCGATCAGTCCGTATGCCTTTGCTTCTTCAGCAGTCATATAATTGTCGCGGTCTGTGTCTTTTTCCACTACTTCATAAGGCTGTCCTGTGTTTTCTGCCAGGATCTCATTCAGAGTCCGCTTTGTCTGTGCAATATGATCTGCAACAATCTGAATCTCTGTTGCCTGACCCTGTGCACCGCCGGACGGCTGATGGATCATAATGGTAGAATGCGGCAGGGCAAATCTCTTGCCTTTGGTTCCTCCTGCCAGAAGGAATGCACCCATGCTGGCTGCCATTCCGAGACAAATGGTAGATACATCACATTTGATATACTTCATTGTATCGTAGATTGCCATACCAGCTGTTACAGATCCTCCCGGACTGTTGATATATAACTGAATGTCTTTACCAGGATCTTCTGCTTCCAGAAACAGGAGCTGTGCCACGATAATGCTGGCACTTACATCATTTACTTCCTCCCCGAGAAAGATAATACGGTCTTTCAGAAGACGGGAATAAATGTCATAACTTCTTTCGCCTCTGCTTGTCTGCTCAATGACATAAGGTACTAAACTCATATAAATATGCCTCCATTCGTCGCCTGACTGTGGATCATAATCGTTCTTGCTTAGGCTTCTTTTGCTTCGTCAGCTACGAGAGTTACAGCTTTCTGTACAGCCATATCTTTCTTCATCTGCTCTAATTCACGCTCGCCAAGCAGTTCTTTGATCTTGTCAGCTTCCATCTTGTATGCTTCAGCCATCTTGCTGATCTCTTCGTCAACTTCTTCCTGTGTCGGCTGAATGTTCTCAACTTCTGCAATTTTCTCAAGAACCAGTCTTGTCTGGATTCTCTTAAGAGCCTGCGGTTTCATTTCTTCCATCATCTTCTCAGCTGTCATTCCTGTGAACTGGAAGTACTGTTCCATGGTAAGTCCCTGAGACTGCATTCTTCTTGCAAAGTCATCCAGCATCTGACGTGTCTGAGTATCAACCATTGCATCCGGGATTTCCATCTCAGCGTTCTCGATTGCTTTGTCCACTGCTGCGTTTTCTTTTGCTGCACGTGCTTCTTTTTCTTTCTTTTCTGTCAGGTTCTTCTTGATGTCTTCTTTGTACTCTGCAAGAGTATCGAACTCAGAAGCATCCTGTGCAAAATCATCATCCAGTTCCGGAAGTTCTTTTGCTTCTACTTTCTTAACGTCACACTGGAATACAGCTTCCTTGCCAGCCAGTTCTTTAGCCTGGTATTCTTCCGGGAATGTAACCTTAACTTCTACGTGGTCTCCTTCTTTGGCACCAACGAGCTGATCTTCAAATCCCGGGATGAAGGATCCGGATCCAAGTGTCAGCGGATAGTCTGTTCCTTTGCCGCCTTCAAATGCTTCACCGTCAACAAATCCTTCGAAGTCGATGGTTGTGATGTCACCGTTCTCTGCTCCACGGTCTTCTACTGTAACTGTTCTGGAGTTTTTCTCCTGCTCTTTCTTAAGCTCAGCTTCAACATCCTCATCTGTTACTTCTGTCTCAGACTTCGGAACCTCTACACCTTTGTATTCACCAAGAGTAACTTCCGGTTTAACAGCTACTTCTGCTGTGAAGATGAAAGCTTTTCCAGGCTCAGCCTGTGTTACATCGATCTGCGGCTGAGATACGATCTCAAGTTCGCATTCCTCAAGAGCTTTGCTGTAGTGCTCCGGAATCAGAGCGTTTGCAGCATCCTCAAGGAAAATTCCCTTGCCGTACATCTGCTCGATCATTTTTCTTGGTGCTTTTCCTTTACGGAAGCCCGGAAGAGTGATTCTTCCTTTTGCTTTCTGGTATGCAGCCTGCATAGCCTTCTCTAAATCTTCAGCAGAAACTTCGATTGTAAGTTTTGCCATGTTTTTTTCCAGTTTTTCAACCTGTAAACTCATGTTTCCTGTTCCTCCTTAATTTGCGGGTAAAACCACTGATTATTCTATCTATTGCTTATCCCTGTCTGCAGATAATGCATACAGGAAGCTGTATCCCAATATCAAGAGATACAATTACAGTCATTATCGTAGTATAGCACAACAGGTATAAAAACACCAGTATTTTTTTGCAGAAAAGTCCTGTTTTGCCTTATTTCCGGGAATATACCACGGATTCTGCGATCTCGTCTGCCTTTTCGTCTCCGAGAAGCTGTCCGATGAGGCTTAAAGCAAAGTCTATGGCAGTTCCAAGCCCTCTGCTTGTCGTCACATTGCCATCGATGACAACACTCTCAAGTGATGGCTTCGCACCAGCCAGTCCTTCCATACAGGACGGATATGCGGTTGCATTTCTTCCTTCAAGAAAACCAAGGGAAGCAAGAACTGTCGGTGCCGCGCAGATTGCTGCTACTTTACCGCCCCTTCCGTAAAAATCTCTCAGAAGATCACAGAGCGGCTGATATTCTCCGAGATATTTGGTTCCCGGCATTCCTCCCGGAAGCACAAGCATATCTGCATCCGAAAAATCTGTTTCTTTGAACACTCTGTCTGTTTTCATCTCGATTCCATGGGATGTTGTGATCTCTCTGCTTTCCCTGATCGAGACAGTCTCTATGTCAATCCCCGCACGGCGCATCAGATCTACCACTGTCAGTCCTTCAATATCTTCAAATCCGTCTGCAAGAAAAATATAAACTTTTTTACTCATGAGAACCTCCGATTCTATACGTATTTTTTCTGATATCATTTGTTAAGTATAGCATTTTTGAGAAAAAAGAGATATACTAATCTACAAATTCTAATGAATATTTTTCCCAGATTTAAAGGAGAATCTAGTATGGAAATCGAAAGAAAATTTCTTATAAAAAAAGAACTGCTTCCGGCAGAGCTTGAAAGCTATCCATTTCATGAGATCGAGCAGGGCTATCTCTGCACAAATCCGGTCGTGCGGATCCGAAGACAGGATGACGAATATTATCTGACCTACAAATCAAAAGGCCTCCTGTCCAGGGAAGAATACAATCTTCCGCTGACCCAGGAAGCCTATGAACATCTCAGGCCTAAGGCAGATGGAATTGTCATCTCCAAGACCCGCTATCTGATCCCGGAAAAAGACGGTCTGACAATCGAACTTGATATCTTTCACAAAGACTATGACGGTCTTTTTCTTGCTGAAGTTGAATTTTGTTCAGAAGAACAGGCCAACGCCTATGTTCCGCCGGCATGGTTCGGTGAGGATGTCACCTACTCTTCTGAATATCACAACAGCACTCTGAGCAAAGGAAAATCCTAATCCTGCTCTTCTTCATCGCATTTCTTAAATGGTGAATGAGCCATATCGCTGTCCTCTGTCATCAGAAACTTCCTGATGGCAAAGAGGATGGCAATAGCGATGACACCGATCAGTGTCTGTGTCGTTTTCATATGCTCTACCACCATCTGTCTCGCCGTCGCAAACATCAGGACCTCAACCACCGTCTGTGCCGAATGCTGACAGAGCATCTTGACAAACTCAACTCCGACTACCAGCGACAGTGCATTTGCAAGAAACTGTGTAAAAAAGTCGATATCCATATCCATAATGGGTATCTCTGTGAGTTCGTAGATCAGCCGGACACCGGCCAGTGCGATTACGATCAGAATGACAATGGAAAGTACAATCTCTGTATAACGTGCAGCATTGTAGATCCACTCATTAAAGTGCTTCCGTATCCTGTGATTTATATTTTTGTTCATAAACCCTCCATAATATAACGCTCTGTTGAACAACTACAGTTTTAGCTTATCATGAGGATATATACCCTGTCATGTCCTTTTATCCGTACATTCATTTTTATTTATAATGAACTTACGCTTAAAAAACCTTTGTGGTCCATTTGCTCATATCCCAGACTTCATTTACCACATCCTGATAAAACTCCGGTTCATGGCAGATCAGAAGAATACTTCCTCTGTATTCCCGGAGTGCACTTTTTAATGCTTCCTTTGCGTCCACATCCAGATGGTTTGTCGGCTCATCCAGAAGAAGAACATTGGTATCTCGATTAACCAGCTTGCAGAGACGGACCTTTGCCTGCTCTCCGCCGCTCAGTACCCGTACCTGACTCTCAATATGCTTCGTGGTAAGACCGCATTTTGCAAGTGCTGAACGTACTTCATACTGTGTATAGGATGGGAATTCCTGCCACAATTCCTCGATACAGGTAGTCTTATTATCTCCCTTAACCTCCTGCTCAAAATATCCGAGCTGGAGATTTTCTCCTCTCTCACAGTTTCCCTTAAGTGCCGGGATCAGTCCCAGGATACTCTTGAGCAGTGTTGTTTTTCCAATTCCGTTGGTTCCGACCAGAGCGATCTTCTGTCCGCGTTCCATGGTGAAGTTCAGAGGCTTTGATAATGGCTCATCATAGCCGATCACCAGATCATGCGTCTCAAAAAGCAGCTTACCCGGTGTACGTCCATAGCGGAAATGGAATTCCGGCTTCGGCTTCTCCGCCGCCAGTTCGATCACATCCATCTTGTCCAGCTTTTTCTGCCTGGACATTGCCATATTTCTTGTAGATACACGGGCCTTGTTTCTCGCCACAAAATCCTTCAGTTCACTGATCTCCTGCTGCTGACGGCGGTACGCAGCTTCAAGCTGTGCTTTCTTCACCGCATAGACCTCCTGGAAATGATCATAATCACCCACATAACGGTTCAGTTCCTGGTTTTCCATATGATAGATGATGTTGACCACCTCATTTAGAAATGGAATGTCATGAGAAATAAGAATAAAAGCGTTCTCATAATCGAGAAGATAACGTTTCAGCCATGCGATATGCTCTTCGTCGAGATAATTGGTCGGCTCATCCAGAAGAAGAATATCCGGTTTCTCCAGAAGCAGCTTGCCGAGGAGCACCTTGGTCCTCTGACCACCGCTCAAGTCTGTCACATCCCGGTCAAGTCCCAGGTCCAGAAGCCCAAGTGCTCTGGCAACCTCCTCTACTTTTGCATCGATCACATAAAAATCATGCAGTGTCAGTTCATCCTGGATTGTCCCGAGTTCTTCCATAAGTGTATTCATCTCTTCTTCATTTGCACTTCCCAGAAGGTCACAGATCTCATTCATCCTCTGCTCTTTCTGAAGAAGCGGGTCAAACGCAGATTTCAGAACTTCCTGGATTGTCATCCCTTTCTCAAGGACAGCATGCTGATCCAGATATCCTGCATGAACATTCTTTGCCCATTCTACCTTGCCCTCATCCGGCATCAGTTTCCCTGTAACAATACTCATAAAAGTAGACTTACCTTCGCCGTTGGCCCCAACAAGTCCGATATGCTCTCCTTTCAGAAGTCTGAAAGAAACATCTGCAAAAATGGCCCTGTCGCCAAACCCATGTGTCAGATGTTCTACATTTAATATGCTCATAGTTTATTCTCTCTTTCATTCATACTGATATCTCGTATTATAGCCGAAGCCCGACAGCAAATGCAACCTGTTTTGCATCTCTTATATTGATACACAAAAAAACGACCATACCTCTTGCGTACAGCCGTTTTTTGTATATTGATCTTTTGTATAACTATTCAGTTTCGTTGAATATTTTTTTATCAAGAACACCATTCTGATGGGCAACGATCGTTGTGCAGACAGCATCACCTGTAATGTTGACTGCTGTTCTTGTCATATCAAGGATTCGGTCGATACCCATGATCAGACCGATTGCTTCAACAGGAAGTCCGACAGAGTTAAATACCATAGTCAGTGTTACAAGACCAACACTTGGAACACCTGCTGTTCCGATAGAAGCAAGGGTTGCTGTTCCGACAACGGTCACGTAATCCATCGGTGTCAGATGAATACCAAATGCCTGTGCCGCAAACACAACCGCAACACCCTGCATGATGGAGGTACCATCCATATTGATGGTCGCACCAAGCGGAATGGTAAAGGAAGAAATCTTCTTGGATACACCAATCTTCTTGGAAAGTGTATCAATAGAAAGCGGAATGGTCGCATTGGATGTCGCTGTTGAGAATGCGAATGCCATAACCGGGAAGAATTTCTTGATAAAGCGGATTGGATTCAGTCCTGTAAATACTTTCAGCAGAATCTGATATACACCGAAACACTGGATTGCCAGAGCAAGCAGTACACCGATCATATATTTTGCCAGCGGAATAAACGCGCTGAAACCGATATTTGCAAAGGTACGGCTGATCAGACAGAAGACTCCGATCGGAGCAAGGCTCATGATCATCATGGTCATTTCCATCATAATATCATTGAACTGACTGAAAAAGTTTGCTACTGTCTCGGCACGTTCTCCCATCTTTGCGAGGATCACACCAACGATCAGTGCAAATACAATTACCTGCAGCATAGTTCCGCTTGCCAGAGAATTGATCGGATTATCCGGAATGATATTAAGAATCGTATCTGTCAGAGAAGTAGCCTCCATTGTCTCCACAGAGGCCGCTGAGGTCTGGATCGCACTCATATCGAGTCCAACGCCAGGATTAATAAGATTACCTACAGAAAGTGCGACAACAACTGCCAGTGCTGTTGTAAACAGATAAAATACCAGTGTTCTTACACCAACGGTTCCAAGCTTCTTGGTATCTCCGATTGCCATACTTCCACAGACCAGGGAGCAGAATACCAGTGGTACAACCAGCATCTTCATCAGACGGATAAAGCCCTGTCCGATCACATACAGAATACCTTCTACGATCACATCTTTCTTAAAGCTGCTGTCTGGAACCAGATAGCAGAGTACAATACCCAGGATCGCACCTGCAAGCAGGGCAATAAAGATCTTGGTAGTCAGGCCAAGTGCCTTTTTGTTCGGAGTTTTTGTTTTTACGTTTTTTTCTTTCATCTCAGTCCTCCGTTCTTTCATCCATGTATACCTTCAGTGACTCTTTCCAGTCAGGCATATTGTACATTTCAATAATACGAAGGATAAAGTTATCCAAAACTGCATACGGAGGTCTTACAGAAGAAAGATCTGACTGTTCCGTTGGAACGGCTTTAAGCTTCATACTTTTTCCTGCAAGCTTCAGAATTTCCTGTGCAAACTCATATCGGCTGCATACTCCTGTGCAGGTAACATGGTAGGTTCCATACTCGTTGGTGCTGATCAGATACAGGATCATCTTTGCCAGATCCTCTGCGCTTGTCGGAGATCCAAACTGATCAGATGCAACGGATAATGGGGTTCCCTTATCTGCCGCTTCCAGAACACGGTTTACAAAGTTATTGCCTTTATGGCCATACACCCAGTTGCTTCGAATGATAAAGTGCTTATGTGTAAATTCTTTAACATAATTCTCACCGGCTCTCTTGGATCTTCCATAAACAGTCAGCGGATTTGTATCATCAAATTCCGTATAAGGTTTCTTACTCTTTCCGTCAAACACATCGTCTGTGGAAATCTGTACGATCTTTGAGCCACATTTACGGGCTACGATACTTAAGTTTCTTGCACCAAGTGCGTTGACACGATATGCGTGTTCCGGATTTTTTTCACATTCATCCGTATTTGTGATACCTGTACAGTTGATGATCACATCCGGGCGGTTGATCGTACCAAAATTAAGGACTTCATCCGTATCGGTAATGTCCAGCTCATCAATATCTGTATTCAGAGCCTCGATTTCCATCGGATCAAGCATGTCATTCAGTGCACGGCCAATCTGTCCATTTGCACCTGCAATCCAGACTTTTAACATCTCTCTGTTTCCTCCTCATAATAAATTACGGTGCTGATTCAGATCAAATCAGCACCGCTTCAATCTACATTCGCAAATATTTTATCAATTGTGTATATCCATGTCAAGAAAAAACATATTTTTCCTGTCATTTTGGACATATACAAATTCTTCAGACTCTGACCTCTTTTCTTACAGACTGCATGGCTGCAAGCCTGTCGATCGCCTTGTTGCAGATGATCGTATAGACAGCACCAAATACGTTGGCTCCGATACGAAGTGCTACTGCCGCCGGCATTCCGAATATTCCCGCCGCAATGGACAGTGCACCAAACGTATTGAACGCTGTCTGCCATGCATAACCTGCTGAATATCCGACACCAATTCCCCCGATCATTCCAATATACGGATACATGGATTCCGGAAGAATCAGGTACAGTACAACAAACAGGGTACATCCCACGATGTTGAACATTCCTCTCTTTCCGACACGTCCCATACAGTCTTCCGTAAACGGAAGACATACAGACATACAGGCAATTCCTGCCCACATTGCTCTCGGCAGCCCAAGAAGATTCATAAAAAGCATCGCACTGGAAACAATAAGAGTCAGTTTAAGATACCATCTGCCCCGCGCAGAATGCAGGTCAAATTCACGAAACAGATCCAGAAAGGTTCTTCTGTACGGACGGTTTTTCTGGTTTTTGTAAAAAATGATCATACACAGGATCATTCCCACTGCAAGCCCTTCTACTCGCCTGATATATTCTGCTCCTGTCACATCGTAACCAAGCAGCAGCAGATATCCAAGAACAAAGGTAGAATGGTTATACATAATCACATTATGACATCCCAGAATCATCAAAAGAAGGATTGCGGCCACATTTACGACAAATGCCGGCAGCGGTGACAGCATATTGGAAACTCTCGGCGCAATCATTAAAATCCCGTAGATGCCTGCTATGGAAAGCAGTCCATGTGAGGTCCTGATTCCAAAATCTGCCTGTCTGAGAACAAGAACTGCGAGCAGCACGGTAACTCCTACAACACTGTTTGCACTTCCGGTCAGCTTGCTGTACAGAGAAACTACTGCGACGCAAAATGCCATCACAAGGTAAACTTTGAAATTATAGATCAGAATATGTCTTCGTTTTTCTTTTGGATCTGTGGTGTTTTTGATCAGCTGCTTCGACCCGGCCGAGCTCAGCTGAAGTTCCTGATAAAAAGTCATAATTCTCGCTCCTTACTTTAAAAAGTGTAGAGAACTATACCGCAAAACCCTACAAAGGTCAAGTGGAAATAAGAAGAAAGCCCAAGAAGCTGCAACTTCGAGGGCTTTCACTCTTTTCAATGTGTTTGTGTGCTACGCGTTACTGCTACGTTTCAAAATCCACCACTTTTTTAGAAAAACAGTTCTGATTTATACTGTACCGAGTCTTTTTCACTGATCTGACGAATTACTCTACAAGGGTTTCCTGCTGCAAGAGAATTTGGTGGAATATCGCGGGTCACAACACTTCCTCCGCCAATCACGCATCCCTCACCTATCGTCACACCGCCGGCAATCATCACATTACTGGCAATCCAGCAATTCGAATGAATCGTAATAGGTTTTCCATATTCGTCATCATAAGCAGTGCCGTCTTCCTTGAATTTAATATTTCTCTCCTGCCACCGGAAAGGATGAACCGGTGTGGCTATTGTGCAATTGGGACCAAAAAACACATTATCTCCTATATTGACCGGACAAGTATCTAATACAGTAAAATTAAAATTCGCATAGCAGTTTTTTCCAAATGATGTAAATACTCCATAGTCAAAATAAATCGGTCCCTGTAAGAATAATCCTTCTCCTTTGTGCGGTATCAATTCATCAATAATTGTTTTTCTTTCGTTATCATCTTCATATAAGAAATTGTAACGTTGTGAAAGCTTATGCGCTTTTACTCTCATTTCGGCAAGTTCCTCATTGCTTGGATCATATATCTTTCCTGCAAGCATTTTTTCTTTTTCAGTCATATGCTTCTCTCTCCTTATCATCAGCTTTATTTTTTATGTTCGCAAAAATCACCTTCGAAACCTGTTGTCTAATCTGGTTGCTGCCCATCGTGCGCTAACCACTGACATTTTGTCAGCTGCATATTCCTAAATATTGCTTTGAAGGATGATTCTTCCGGTGAACAGGCATAGACTCCAAATTGAATCTTATCTCCGCCTTCCTGAAGATGACAGACACGCATCTGGGAAAATTTAATTCCATCCATTGAACACTCTATGCAATAATCATCTTCTCTTCGGCTTAAACGATACCACATTTTCTTTACATCTGCATGAATCTCCGTAGTTGCCCAATCTGAATATCCATGATTGGTCACCACACTTCCAAGATGCTGAAATTTTTTATTTTCATATTCAATAGAACCTTTTAACCAATTCTCACTGTCCAGATAAAGTACGACCCCACACTGGTCAAATCTCGTATGACTATCCGCAAAATCCGTCTCAACGACAAAGCTGAAATACTTTTCATCCGTTTCCATCTGTAAAACAGGTGCATTATCATTCCTGAAATGATAATAAGTTCTTTGCCATAAATCTGTATATGGTTCGGTAATAATTTCAATCTCAGTTTCTGTAATGCTATATTTTTTTGGTTCCCGGATCCACTTGAAATTCTTAATATCAATTTTCATCCTTCATATCCTCCATAAGCTTGATATATTCGTTTCCCCATTTTTCCAGTCTCACTAATACGGGATGAAATTTCATTCCAATATCATTATACCCCCTCCCCAGTGCATTGACATAGCGTTTTATTTTATACTTTTCGACCTCATTGTTCTATGATATAACAAATACATTGTCCAGCCGATACCCGGCAACGGGAGGAGGTGAACCGTATGGAAGCTGTAATCTCTTTTCTTGTCTTCTGTATGGCAAGCATAGCCGCCTATTATGTTTGCAAATGGTTAGACGGCGACAAGTAAGACAACTCTAACCTCGTGGTTTCTTATGCACTATAATAAATAAGAAGAAAGCCCAGGAAGCTGCAACTTCGAGGACTTTCACTCTTTTGTCCGCATGGACTTATAATCTCTTTGCCTATTGACATTATATCATATGCGTTTTTTGTTTGCAATATACTCAATATATTTTTCAAATAAAACCTACGTTACAAAAAACATATACTAATGACAGAGCATTCACACAGTTTCTTCTGGTAACGGTCTTTGTTCCGAAAAAGTGTATACTTCACAAGGGTGTCTATTGCAGATACTCCTTTTTCTTTTTATCCTCTGTAGCGATCTGATTTTAGCCCCCTAAATCTTCACGGTCGCCCCACAGAAAACCCTAATATGAGATTGTCCGCATCTTAGCAGGATTTTCTAAATCTGTCAGGCGAATTTGTGTGCTACAAGTCTGTTACGAAAGAACATACTATACTATTCTGCAAAAGCCTTTTTGTTTTTTCAAGAGTGATTCCGCACCTTATTGCCCGCCCGGCAGATTTCTATCATACCCCTACCCGGGTATCATGAGAACTAATCTGCCTTAGAGTAAAATTATAATTGGCAAAAAAAGAAGGAAGAGGCCGAAACCTCTTCCAAATCATACAGACATAGCTTAGTATTTATTTTGCGAGAATACATACGAAGGAGCTGTATGATGAATATAATGGCAAACGAAAAAGGCATAACTTTCAAGGAGATTGGAGCAGGATATAACTATCCGGTGGCTGGTCATATGATCGGGCTGGATATGGAAAGCAGAGGAGATCGAAAAAAGCTGCTTTCTATTGTGGGTCACTGATACACCACTGCCAAGTGTGGTGATGTGCACGCAAAAGACGATAGTGAGGTTCCGCAGGGAGCTACGCTCCAGCAACGAAGGCGGGCGCATGTTTGAGCCCTGAAGGGGAGAGTTCGCGCAGGAGCCTGAGTGAATAGGCGAGTGTAGCGAGCAGGAAACGTAACGTGTCTTTGCGGTACATCTCACACGGGCAGTGGGGAAGCTAATCTGTATGAAAAAGATTTGCCAACGATTACTTGACAGTAACTTTTGTGGATTTTTCATATATATTTTTTTGCATTAATGGCATATTATTGGTATAATATACAAAAAACAACTTATTCACTTGCATATAGAGGTCTAAAAAAATATGAAGAAATCTGATCGCTACAATATCGGCATTCTTATTGGTGGCGTGCATACTTATTTTCCCAAAGAACATATCCGCGGCATTGCCGAAGCTGCCAGAGAATTAAATGTTAATGTGTGTTTTTATCTCGGAACACAGACCAAAGATTTCTTTGAAGATCTGCTGGGTGGAACTCACAAAGATTCTTTTGATTATCAATTCAAAACCATCCACGATTACAGTCTTATCGGTGGTCTTGACGGATTGATCATCAACTACGGAACTCTTGGCCTTCAATTACAAAATGAAACTGCCGAAAGATTTGCGTTAAAATTTAATTCAATTCCTACTGTATTTCTTACAGAGATTGTTCATTCTCCAAACTGTCATTCCCTGATCTGTGACAACAAAAACGGAATCCACATGGTCATGGAGCATCTAATCAATGAGCATCATTGTCGAAAAATTCTTTTTGTAGCTGGTCCTTCTCAGAATACTGATGCCAATGAACGTAAAAACACATATCTTGAAAGAATGGCTGCGCACAATCTGCCGGTCACTCCGCAGATGATCACACAGGGTGACTACTCTGAATTTGTTGACCGCCAGGTTCAGCTCCTTCTGGATGATAATCCGGATGCACAGGCCATCGTATTTGCAAATGATGAAATGGCATTTTCCGGATACCGCGTGTGTGAAAAACGTGGTCTTAAAGTTGGCAAGGATATCCTCATTACTGGTTTTGATGACTGCGAGCGCGCTTCCGGCATGGAGCCTCCTCTTACAACCGTTCAGCAGGATGGAGTCCTGATGGGAAAAATGGCTGTCTATGATCTGGTAGCCAAACTGGATGGCAAGGAAGTTTTGTCCCGAAGAGTTCCTGTTTCTCTATGTGTCAGAGAATCCTGTGGATGTCAGGAAAAAATTCCGGAAATCCGCAGTACTCCTGTAAACCTTTCGGAACAGATTCATAAGTTAAATCGTACTATCACAAATATGAAACTTGAACTGATCAACTTTCAGAGAAAGTCCTGGTTTATTCCTTCCTTAGCCAGAAATCTGAATGACTGTATGGATGATGAACATGCTTTTCTTCTGTCAGCAATGGAAAACATGCGTGAGCTTCGAACTAAATGTACCTACCTCTTTCTTCTGGATGAACCAATCATCTATCATCAGAATGATGAATGGATATGTCCACAAAATCTTCGGCTTGCTGCCTATTATCGAAATGAGGAAACAGCTGCGTTTCATCTTTATGACCGCCAGCCTGTAAACGCTGAAAATGGCATCTGCCAGTTGATGGCAGATAACGGCCGTCACCAGTTTATGGTATTTCTGCTCTTCTCCGGAGAAAAGCAGTATGGTCTTCTTGCATGCGATATCCAACCAGAGGAATTTCCGTTCTTCTACGTGATCAGTCTGCAGATTGGTCTTTCTCTTCATTATCTTGAAATCAGTAAAGCAGAAGTTCTCCGTCGCCAGGAAATGTCCAGGGATCTTGAGCTTGTCCGTGAACGCAACCGGGAACTTGGATTAATCTCCAAATATGATGAACTGACAGGACTTCTTAACTTAAGAGGTTTCACTGAACAGATCAAGAATTTTTGCAGCAAAAGCGAACATCAGCGTGCCTATCTTATCTGCGCTGATCTGGATCATCTTAAAGAAATCAACGATACGTGGGGACATCCGGCAGGTAATTTTGCCCTGCGAAGTATCGCTAATATTTTTAACGGCTGCCTCCGCAGCCAGGACGTTGTTGCCCGCACTGGCGGAGATAAATTTCTTATTCTCCTTAACTGTGAAGAAAAAAAATTCCAGGATATTTTCCGCAAACGAGTCCAGGATGCATGTGCTGTTTTTAATGCAGAATCCGGCAAACCATTTCTCGTGGAGGTTTCTCTTGGAATCACCGAATTCAAGCCAACCCCGGAAGCAGACATTCCTGCAATCATCGAACACGCTGACAAAGATCTTTATGAAGCAAAAAAGCACCGTAAAAGTTCTGTCCGTCGACCGTAAAACGGGTTGCAGTATATTTTAAAATGGTCGCCAATCTGGCGACCATTTCTGTATTTAATCTTTAAATCAGATTTCATATGCCTCGCCAACTCTGCATATTCTGTCATACCGAGGATAATTCAGTGCAACATTCCATTCAGCCTCCTGTTCATCTGTCGCATCTACACTAAAAAATTTCCCACGATCAGGGAATCCGCCGTATTGTACAGCTGCTGAAACAGATTCCCCAGAAACAATGGAATGGCAAAAAAAATGATCTTTTTAGAGATACTTCCCTCTGTCATCCTCAGACTCTTTTTCATAACTACAATTACTCTTTCCTTTCCGCTCCTCCCTGAAGAATCAATTCTGGCTGAATAATAATATTTTTATCAACCTTCTTCCCCTCAAGAAGTTTTCTTGCAATTTCATAAGAAAGTCCGCCAAAATCCGGTGTCTGTATCGTTGCATCCAGCACACCTTTGTCTACCAGACTCAGCCCGGCACTTTCTCCTTCAAATCCATCCACACCAATCAGATGTACCTTGCCCTCAATCCTGTACTGCTGACAGGCCTGATATGCACCGTATGCCATATCATCATTAAAAGCAAATACTATATCCGCAGAATCATACGAGATCAGATAATCTTTCATCCTGAGCTCTGCCCGATCCCGAAGCCAGTCCCCACAGTAATAAGTGATATCTTCTTCCGGTATTGTACCCTGAACAGAATCATGAAAACCCTTCAGTCTCTGCTTGGATACTGGGGATTCTTCCACCCCCTGAAAGACCACGATCTTTTTATTCTTTTTATAAAGATTATTTAGAATATACTCTCCTGCAAGCCTTCCAATCTTCTGGTCATCCGACTGGATAAGACAGGTATAATCCTCCGTTCCTGAACCAACGCCAGTCAGTATGACCGGTATCTGCTGATAAGCTTCTGAAAGAACAGCGTCAAGGCTGTCGCTTCCATCCGGTGAAACGATCAGAATATCTATCCCATACTCCATCAGAGTCTTGATATCCTGAATCTGTTTTTCCGGATTTCCGGCTGCATCTCGAAATATCACATTTATATTTTCATCCTGGGATACTTTTTCTGCAAAAACATCAACAAAATTATTGAGCCACGGTTCTATTACATTGGGGAGACTAACACCTATCAGATACTGATAACTATCCGTAGATACCGTTTCTTTCCTGTTATACTGCATACTGATCGTAAACAAAATCGTTGCCGCCAAAAGCAGTATCACTACCCATACTTTCCATACTTTTTTCATAGTTATAATCCGTTTCTGTCTAGCTGCAGCATGTTTTTCCGAAATTCAGAAGGGGACATGCCCTGACAGTTTTTAAATGCAGCAGAAAAATAATGCTGATTACTGTAACCTACTTTTTCTGCGATCTGATTAATAGATAATTCCCGGTCTTCCATAAGCCGAACCGCCTGGCTGATCCGAAGCCTGGTCAGAAAATCCTTAAAAGATATTCCCAGTTCCTGTTTCATAATTCGGCTGATATAAGAAGAATTACAGCCAATTGCATGCGACACCTGTCTGAGATCCAGATTTCTATCCTGATAATTAGCATAAATATATTTTCTTGCATCCTGAACGATCGGTCTGCATTCCTGCATTTTCTGCACTTCACGACGCATCTCGCGGCTAATATCAGGCAGTGTTTCAAAGGTACACTCTCTTACTGTGATAAAACACTTTCCGCCCACTTTTTCTTCAGTATGTATCTGCAGATCTGTACTAAACTTCTGAAGATTTTCCGGCAGTTTTTCCATAATGATCGCAACATCCTCATACTTGCTGGAAAATACACTCACTGTATGATATGATTCCATAAGTTCTCTGATTATTTTTTCGAGAGTAATCTTATATATCTCCTCTGTTACTGCACCTTTATCAATTTTTTTATCGTAACCGTTCCGAACAGACACAAGTATGAGAATCATATTATCTGGAAAATCCATATCCAGAAATCTTGCCTGTTCTTCCCATTCGGATCTGGATAATTTACCTTCCATCCATTCATTAAAAAACACATCCCTCAGATAATCCTGATTCTGAACCATCTGTTGTTTTACAAGTTCCATGAATTTTTCGGATTTTCGCTTTTGTTTTATCTCTTCAATCACTTTTACTACTGCAGCCTTGAGTTCTTCCTCCGCAATCGGTTTCAGAAGATATTCCGAAACTCCCAGTTTAATTGCCTGCTTCGCATAAGAGAACTCATTAAACCCGGATATTACAATTACCGGACAATCTTTATCCAATTTCCTCAATTCTTCCAGAAACTGTATGCCGCTTAACTTAGGCATACAGATATCCATCAAAATAAAATCCGGCTGAAACTGGTCCGCTTTTTCCAGTGCTTCCATTCCATTTCGAGCCTCTGCACAAACGGTAATTGGTAGTTGCATTTCCTCTAATACACTCTTTAATCCCTGACGAATCTTCGGTTCGTCATCAGCAATCAAAACTTTCCACATACTTCTTCTTTCTGCAGCCGTCTGAGCCTTACAACAGCCACGGTTCCTCCTCCCGTTCTCTTTTCATAATGAAGTCCGTATTCGTCACCACAGGCAATTTTTATGCGGTCATTTACATTCAGCGTTCCATAAGCTTTTATTTCTTCTCCACGTTCTTTCAGACTCAGCCAGGAATTCAGCTGATCCATTCTTTCCTGGCTCATACCCGCACCATCATCTTCTACCTGAAGTATGATCACATCATCTGATTCGGAAAAAGCACGTATCCATATAGTTCCTCTGTCCTGATCAGATTCCTTTATTCCATGGTAAAGAGCGTTTTCCACCAATGGCTGAAGACAGATTTTTAATACCATGTAGTTTTCCAGACCTTCCTCAATCTCAGTTTTGTATTCAAAAAGATCTTCATATCGTACCTTCTGGATATCCAGGTAATTCTTTACCATCAAAACTTCCTGTTTCAATGTAATAAATTCTTTTCCCTGACTCAGACTGATACGGAAAAATCCCGACAGCGCAAGCACCAGATCAACAATATCCTGTGCATGATACTGCTTTGCCATCCACTGTATCGTATCAAGTGTATTATAGAGAAAGTGCGGCTTGATCTGTTCATGAAGGATTTTAAGTTCTGCCTCTCTTTTATTTTTCTGTTCTTTGTATACAACTGCGAGAAGCTCATTTATCTTTTCTACCATTGCATTAAAAGAATCACCCAGCTGCCCGATTTCTCCTTTATAATGATTTTCAAATCGAACCGTCATATCTCCGGTCTGCGCTTTTTTCATAAGCTTTGAAAGCGTCGAAATAGGCCTTGTAATGGATGCCGAAAAAATAACCGTTGCTCCTGCCGCAAAGATCATTATTATAACTGCAATCCATTTCGAAACTGTCTTTGCTCTGGAAATGCCTTCGATGGTTTTCCCCCAGTCAAACACTCCAACTGCAGTCAGGTCTGTATATTTTGAATGACTATATATAACATTATAATCTTTTCCCTTTATCCGGCATCTGACACGTCCGCTCTCTCCGTCCATGACCCAGTTCGGATTCATTCGATATACAACCTCATTTTTTGGCGCATAAAGTACATGTCCCTGACTATCCTGTATATAACCAAATCCAGTCTGTCCCATTGTAATATCTTCGACAAGATTCTGAATGCTCTTCAAATCCAAATCTATAAGGATCACACCAATCCCCGCAGACGTCTGTCTGTCACAAATTAATTTAGCTGTGCTGACATAGCTGTCCGTACTGTAGTTTTTCCAGGCTTTTAAATTTCGTCCCAGGCTGGTAGGACTTAAAACCAGTTCTCCATTTGCCAGAACCGCATCCTGATACCATTTTTCTCCCGTAAGCGGGAGCTTTTTGACTCGGTATGAATCATTAGAAAGATACTGGCCTTTCTCACTGACAACAACAATATTCAAATACTCGCTGTATATCCTTGAATACTCCAGAAGAAGGTCTCGCACCTGTCTTTCCAGTTCTACACGACTTGCCTGCTGATTTTCCGCATCTACTTTTAAATACTCTTGTACTTCCGAATAATTTCCCAAAGCCTCAACATTATCCTCTACGGATTTAAAAATCAGATCAAGCGATTTCAACACCTGATTCTGGATTTCCATTGTGTTTGCATAGGATCTTTCTGCAATAGATTCCTCATATATATAGTTTCCAGCAGCTGTAAGGACCAATGTAACTAACAAAAGCAGGCCACAGTTCAGTATGATCATTTTGAGCAGCATGTTCTCCGGATGTAGAATTCTTTTCAGTTTACTGAACATATTATCCTCCTTTTATCTGTCTATTCTTCCATGATATAGTAAGTATCTCTTCCTGTCAAACAGAAAGAAGAAACAGGAACAGCCTAAGCTATTCCCGTTTCTTCTCATTAGGTTATGTTTAATTTCTATAGTTTTTTACTCTGATTATTCTGCAGAACCACCAAATTTTTCGAGGAGTTCTTCTGCATTGTCAGGAATAACGATTTCAGAAGTAAGAGTCAGAGTTTTGTCAAGTTCTTTGCCTTCAACGAGCAACTGATAAGCACTTTCGATTGCTTCTGCACCACCTGTAGGATAAACCTGAGTCATGCTGAGTCTTCCATCCATAACGCTTCTGATTCCACCATCTGGTGTAGGAAGTCCATCAAATCCAACAAAGAGGATGTCTTCTTCTCTTCCTGCATTCTTAGCTGCGATATATGCGCCTTCTGCCATTGGGTCATTTAAAGCCAGGAAAAGATCGATTTCATCATTTGTCTGAAGCATTTCTTCTGCAACTGTGATTGCTTTTTCACGAAGCCAGTCTGCATTGTTCACAGATACGATTTCGATCTTGTCGTTTTTCTTAATTCCTTCACGGAAACCGTTATCTCTGTCGATTCCACCAGAAGTTCCTTCAAGACCTTTGATCTCACAAACCTTACCACCATCTGGAAGAAGTGTATCTGCAACATATTCTCCTGCGATGCGTCCCATATCTACGTTATCTGCGCCGATAAACTGAGTATACTTGTCTCCGTCAATCTTTCTGTCAAGAAGAATAACCGGGATTCCTGCATCATAAGCTGCACTAACTGCATTAGTAAGTGGTGTAGCTTCGTTAGGAGATGTAATGATGAGGTCTACACCCATCTGTACAAAGTTTTCGATATCTGCAATCTGTTTGGAGTTATCCTGAGCAGCATCTGCAAAAATAACCTCAAATTCCGGATGTTTTTCTGCTGCCATTGCAATCTGATCATTCATAGCTACACGCCATGGCTCACCAAGGTTACACTGTGACATTCCGATCACATATTTGTCCTTTTTCTCTGCTGCACTGACTGTTACTGTGCCTGCTGCCAGAACAGAAACACCCATAGCTGCTGTTAAGAGGATACTGATTGCTTTTTTATTCATACTTACCTTCTTTCTCCGGCATTCCCTTTATTTATTATTTTATTCTCCGGTCCTGCTGCCGGACAGAGCCTGAGAATTATTTTCTTTGTATTATCAGTCGCTTACTTTATCTGCCTGCATAAATACTGCGATAATGATAAGGAATCCTTTCACCATCAGCTGGAGGTTTGAATTGACTCCTTTAAGTCCAAGAACATTATCCAGCATACCAAGGATAAGTGCTCCGATAAGTGTACCAAAAACAGTTCCCTTTCCCCCTGCAAGGCTTGTTCCACCAATTGCACAGGCTGCAACTGCATTAAGTTCATAGCCCTGACCTTCGTTCGGGCCACCCTGGCTGATCTGAGCTGCGTGGATCATAGCAGCAACAGATGAAAGCATTGCACAGATCATAAATGCGTAAATCTTGATTCTGTCTACTTTGATACCTGAGAGATATGCCGCATTCTTATTTCCACCGATTGCATATACCTGTCTTCCGAATCTTGTTTTACTCAGAATGATCTGGAAAACGATCAGAAGAACAATGAAGATGATTGCTGGTACAGGTACGATCCCCCAAAGACGCATCTGAAGTACTTCAAATGCCGGCGGAGCCATTCCTTCACCTTTACCATATGCAAGCGGGATACCGATTCCGTTTGCCCAGAATCTTGCAAGTCCTCTCGCAATGTTCATAGATGCAAGTGTAACGATAAAAGCCTGAAGTCTCAGCTTTGTGATACATAATCCATTAAACAGACCAAACAGTGCTCCGATTGCAAGGCTTACAAGGATGGCAGGTACGAATCCCAGTCCACTCTTCACCATCAGATATGCACATCCTGTTGAGATAAGACCTACAACAGAACCTACAGAAAGGTCAATATCGCCAAGGATCAGGATGATCGTCATACCAATTGCAATGATTCCGTTTTCTGATACGGCTCTCAGCACGTTCATCAGGTTTCTTATATCCAGAAAGTTATTTCTGCCGTCCTTAATACAGATTGTAGATGCCACCACAAAAATTATAACCAGTGCGATCACACTCTGCATCTGCTTGATCATAGCTTTCATTTTCTTTTTGTTATCCATCTATCCACCCTCCTTATTTTGTTGCACTCTGAAGAAGTTTTTCCTGTGTAGCTTCTTTCTGGAGATATTCACCCGTCAGTTCTCCCTCACAGAAAGTAACGATTCTGTCTGAAATACCGATTACTTCTGGAAGCTCTGAGGATACTACAATAATCGCCATCCCCTGTTTCGCAAGATTGTTGATCAACTGATATATTTCTGCTTTTGCACCTACATCGATTCCTCGGGTAGGTTCATCCAAAAGAAGAATCTTTGGCTCAGTCATCAACCATCTGCCTAGTACAACTTTCTGCTGGTTTCCTCCAGAAAGAGCACTGGCAAGAGTTTTCGTACC
>OLSL01000852.1_pt1 | contig 31490 bp, 33 predicted proteins | sample 1672511 | NCBI WGS metagenome assembly OLSL01 (sample SAMEA3136694, study PRJEB25190) | human gut metagenome | biome: human gut; feature: human-associated habitat; material: faeces | place: Austria | collected 2013
AATTTTTATCTTCCCGTTTATTACATTAATTAATATATTTTTAATATTATTGGTATTTAAAAGAAACAAGGATGAAAAATTTTTTCATCCTTGTTTACAGCCGTCACACTAAATATTATAATACCCCGTACCTAGTATTTTATTTAGCCTCATCTTGTTCTTTGAGAGAATACAATGCATTAGCTGATATGTTCGGATGAACCAGCAACTTATGACGTAAAGTCTCGTCCGTAGCTGCTTCTTCGACCAGTTTATCCAATACATCGCTGGATGAATTCTTGTTATCTGCTATTGAATAGCTAAGCGGCTCACTGTCGTATTTTTTCATTGTCTTTTCCTCCTAATATTCATTAGACCGAAGTTATAATATTTCCATTTAGGAAACTAGCATATATTATATCACATTCATCACATTATGTCAAGTTGTTCTTTGCTACATTATAGTTAATTTATGATAAGATCACCTTAGAACTTTGTACGCAAATATTTCACCCTAAATGTATATTTTGCAAAATTTTCCAAACATATGGAAGTGAAATATTTAATGTTGAAAAACTCAAAATAAGTCTTTAATTTTTTATTTTCAAAGCAAAAGGGACAGAAAATAAATTTCCATCCCTTTACTTTTCTTACAGTGTTACTTCTTCTTCATCCTTCTGCCGATATTTTAGAATATCTACCGCAATATTGCGTATCACTTCATCGTTGTCTTTTGCAAGTTTGATTAAAGCCTCCGTCGGTGCATTTAAGTTATCGGCTATGCCTTGGCGTACCCATCTATCCTCATCTTCCACCATTTTGAGTAAGATTTCTTTTGGTGTATGGGCATTTTCCGCTACTGCCTCGCGTACTCCATCACTCTTGTCCTTTGCAAGCTCTGCTAAAACCTCTACCAGTGTAACGTTGCTGCTTCTTTTAGCCACTGCTTTACGTACCTGCCACTCATCATCCCTCGCCAGTTGTTCCAAGACTTCTTTCGGTGTACGGGCATTTTCCGCTACTGCCTCACGTACAGGCCACTCATCATCTTTAGCAAGTTCTGTAAAAATCTCTGCCGGTGTAGCGAAGTTTTTAGCTACTGCTTTACGTACCTGCCACTCATCATCTTTAGCAAGTTCTGTAAAAACCTCTACCGGTGTAGAGCTGCTGATTCTTTTAGCCACTGCATTACGTACCTGCCACACGCCATCTTTCGCAAGTTCTGTAAAAACCTCTGCCGGTGTGTTGAAGTTTTTAGCTACTGCTTTACGTACCTGCCACTCATCATCTTTAGCAAGTTGCATCAGGACTTCTTTCGGGGTCTTGGTATTCTCTGCTACTGACACGCGTATGCACCAATGGTCCGATTTTGCGAATATTTTTAAAGTCGTTGTAGATGCTGTCTTTCGCACCAATTCTGAGCATACATCATCATATCGTTCATTTGATAAGCTCAGTGCAAAATTAACGTCTTCCTCTTCCGTTGACTCCATTAGCACACAAATGCCATTTTCAAACGATTCAACAGATCTTTCTCTGAGTTTCCGCATAAATTCTGTAAGTTCCATACTTTTCCTCCTTAATAATCATTAGGTTGAAGTTATAATGTTTCCGTTAAGGAAATCGAACACATTATATATTATTTTTTGCATTATGTCAAGTATGCATATTTCATACATACAACTTAGAACTTATTGTAGCACTTCTTTCACCTTCTATATCCATACTGTCTAAGACTTTATCTTCTTGCATATTTACTCCAGCTTATTTATGTACTAGTTTTAATTTATTGTCATTCCCCCAAAAGTTAAAGGAGGGAAATTTTCCCTCCTTTAGTTTCGTTTACCTCAAAAGTTAATTATTATTTTGGAAAGCTTGGATTATCCCTTGCAGCTTTCTGTACATCCCATTCATCTTCGTCTTTTGACAGTTCCGTTAAGACTGCAGTTGGTGTTCTTGGATTTCCCGCCACATCATAACGCACATGCCAATCTTTGTCCTTTGACAGTTCCGTTAAGACTGCAGGTGGTGTTCCTGGATTTCCCGCCACAGCACAACGCACACGCCACTCTTTGTCCTTTGACAGTTCCGTTAAGACTGCAGGTGGTGTTTTAAGTTCTCCCCCCACAACATAACGTACCTCTAAACTTTCATCTTTTGACAATTCCGTCAGGGCTTTTTCTGGTATTCTAGAATATCTCATCACAGCCAGACGCACTTCCTCATTTTTGTCTTTTGACTGTTCCATTAAGACTGCAAGTGGTGTTTCTGAATTCATCGCCACAGCAAGACGCACTCTATAACTTTCATCTTTTGACAGTTCCGTTAAGACTGCAGATGGTGTTCTTGGATTTTTCGCCACAGCACGACGCACTTCCTCATCTTTGTCTTTTGACTGTTCTGTTAAGAATGCAACAAGTATGCTTGAAGTTTCAACTTCAACGCAACCTGCTTCATTTTCTTCGACTGTTGACATTTCTGTTAATGCTTTAATTGCACTAATTCGTGCGTCTGCTGATATTTTTCTTAAAAGCCGTAAAATTCCTGAGTTCTCCATCATTTTTCCTCCTTAATAATCATTAGGTTGAAGTTATAATGTTTCCGTTAAGGAAATCGAACACATTATATATTATTTTTTGCATTATGTCAAGTATGCATATTTCATACATACAACTTAGAACTTATTGTAGCACTTCTTTCACCTTCTATATCCATACTGTCTAAGACTTTATCTTCTTGCATATTTACTCCAGCTTATTTATGTACTAGTTTTAATTTATTGTCATTCCCCCAAAAGTTAAAGGAGGGAAATTTTCCCTCCTTTAATCTCAGTTAATTTTTCTTTTAGAAAATTTGGATCACTCCTTGCTACATCGCTTATTCATCTTTAGGCAATTCGGCTAAGACCTCAGATGGTGTGTTTGGATTGTTCTTCAGATTCATCCTTGCCAACCATCGTACTCTAGCCTCTTTGTCTTTTGACAATTTTATCAAGACTTCAATTGGTGTGTTTGGATTGTTAGCCACACTCGCACGTACTTTCGTATACTTATCTTTTGACAGTTTTATTAAATCTTCTGCTGTTGTGTTGGGGTTGCCAGCCACAATAGAGCGTGTATACGGACTTTTGTTTTTTGATAATTCTGTCAAAGCTTCTGCAGGTACGTTGTGGTTGAAAGCCACAAAAGTCTGTAATCCCTGTTCTTTGCATTTTAACAATTTTATTAGTTCTTCTGCTGGTGTGTTGGGATTTTTAGCAGCCTCAGCACGTGTAGCAGGGTTTCTGTCTTTTAACAATTCTGTCAGATCTTCTGGGGATGCGTTTGGATTTTTAGCCACTCTCCATCGTATACGCCTATCTTTGTCTTTTGACATATCTGTCAAAACTTCTGCTGGTGTATACGGATTGTCAGCAGCAACGAAACGCTCATCCTCATTTTCGCTTTTTGATAACTCTTTTAAAGCTGCGACAAGTATGCTCGAAATTTCAGCTTTAGCACAACCTGCTTCGTTCTCTTCGACCGTTAACATTTCTGTTAATGCTCTAATTGCACTAATTCGTGCATCTGTTGGCATTTTTCTTAAAAGCCGTAAAATTACTGAGTTCTCCATCATTTTTCCTCCTAATATTCATTAGCCCGAAGTTATATCGTCTCCATTTAGGAAACTAATTATATTATACACTATTTCTTATATTATGTCAATTGCTTGCTTAATTACCGATTTTTAACATATTTTCCCACAACAAACTCAATATATTTTAATTTTCTTTACAAAGTTCTTAAATTGTTATAAAATAGTATTCGTAAATTATTTATAAAGGTGATGTAATGTATACATATATTTCTAAAAACGAACAGGATACCATTAATTTTGCAAAAGACTTTGCAAGTAAATTACATAAAGGAAATATTATAGTTTTATCTGGTGAACTTCGGTTCTGGTAAAACTAAATTTGTTCAAGGTATCTTAGAATACTTTGGACTTGAAAATGAAATATCTAGCCCTACATTTACAATAGTGAATGAGTATACAAATTCGGATATTAATATTTATCATTTTGATGTATATCGTTTAGCAGATGTAGATGAATTTTATGCTATGGGTGGAGAAGAATATTTTGAAAATGGTATTTGTCTTATTGAATGGGGCGAAATGATTGAATCTATATTACCAAAACATTATACAAAAATTACATTTAAGAAAAATGATAAAAATGTAGATTACCGTGAATTATTAATTGATGAAAAATAACTAAGATTGGAGTAATGAATTTGAAAATATTAGCAATAGATACCTCTTCTAAAGTTTGCAGTGTTGCAATTACAGAAGATACAAATAAAATAATAGAATTAGAAAATGATGATGAAAAAACACATTCAGTTAAATTAATGCCTATGGTTGATGAAGCATTTAATAAATCAGGTTTAAGTTTAAATGATATTGATTTACTTGCATGTAGTGTTGGTCCTGGCTCTTTTACAGGTTTGCGAATTGGAATTGCAACAATTAAAGCCTTTTCAGATGCAAAAAATTTACCTGTTACTTCTATTTCTTCTTTAGAGGGATTAGCATATAATTTAATTGATGATAAAACACCTACTACTAAACTTGCAAATACTCTTTTTGTTTCATTAATAGATGCAAAAAATGAAAATGTTTATTGTGGTTTGTACCGTTATTATAACAACCAATTAAATCAAACTACAGACCTAATTGCAGAAGATATACATGCTGTTATTTCAAAAATAAACACAACTCTTCTATCTTTTAGCAATCAGTTTAATGAAGTTGTATTTGTTGGAGATGGTGCAGTTCAATATAAAGAAATTATTGAAAATGAATTAGACTATTCTTCTATTCGATTTGCTGAAGGCACTCTCAACAATTCAAATAGTATATCAATTGCAACTGCTGGTCTTATTAAATATAAAAATGGCGACTTTGGATATTCTAACTATTTAGTTCCATTGTATTTAAGAAAACCACAAGCAGAAAGAGAATTAGAAAATAAACAAAAATAGAATATATTCGCTGGATTTTTTTATATAAAGTTCAGCGATTTTTTTGTAACAATATTGTAACAATAATGTAATATTTATTTTATTTACTTTTACATTATATTACGATAAAATATACTAGAATATTTTGTACTATTTTGTAAAAAGGAGGACTTATGGAAATTACAGTTTCTGAAATGACATTAGCTGATGTTGTTTCTATAGAAAACATACTTTTAAAAGACTTTGATGATTTTTGGTCAATTCAAACTTTAAAAGAAGACCTTTCCACTTCTCTTTCTAAATATTTAGTTGCAAAAAAATCAAATGAAGTAATTCGGCTTTGTTGGAATAAAAATTATTATAGATACTGCCGAAATTATGAATATTGTAACTAAAAAAAATATGCGAAATATTGGTATAGCTTCACAGCTATTAACCGAAGTAATAAGATATTGTAAAAATTTAAACTTAAAATCTATTTATTTAGAAGTAAATGAAAACAATTTTCCTGCTATTCATCTATATGAAAAATATGGTTTTAAACGAATAGGTTTAAGAAAAAAATACTATAATAATACAGATAATGCCATTTTAATGGAATTAAAAATTATTTAAGGAGGAACAAATGAAAAGTAAATATGAATTAAATTACAAAGATTTAAGAGTTACTTGTAACCCAAAAATGTTTAACTTTACTACTACAGATGAACTAGAGCCAATTAATACTGGTATTGGTCAAGAAAAAGGAATTAAAGCATTAGAATTTGGACTTAATGTTGATGCAAATGGATACAATCTTTATGTAGAAGGTCCTTATGGTGTTGGTAAGACCTCTTACACAAAAACAGCTTTAGAAAATATTTCAAAAAAGAAAAAAGTTCCAAATGACTGGTGTTATATATATAATTTTGATAATCCTAATGAACCTGTAGCAGTATCACTTCCTGCTGGACAAGGTAAAGAATTTGAAAGTACAATGAATACTTTTATTAATGATATAAAAGTTGATATGAAAAATACATTTAATAATGAAGAATTCGAAAAAGAAAAGAATTTAATAAAACAAGAATTTGAAGTAAAACGAAATGTTTTAATGGAAAAACTAAATAAAAAATCTGCCGAATATGGCTTTCAAGTAAAATCTGCTCAAAACGGAATTTATATGATGCCTATTGTTAATGGAAAAACTATTGCTGAGGAAGAGTTTGATAAATTAGACCCAGATACCAAAAAAGAATTTGAAGATAAATCTACAATTGTTCAACAACATATTATGACAGCAATTGGAGAAATAAAATCAATTGAAAGAGAATCAGAAAAACGTGTACAAGAATGGCAATCAAATGTTGCACTTCTTACTATTAATGCACATATAAACTTAATCAAAGCTAAATATAAAAGAAATAAAAAAATCAATAAATTTTTAGATGATGTAAAGAAAGACATTTTAAAGAATATATCTTGCTTTGTTGTAGAAGAAAAAAAGGATAATAAAAATAACCAGCCACAACCTGCTTCTGCTAAACCAGAACTTCAAAGCCCATGGCTTAACTATCGTGTTAATCTTTTTGTTGATAATAGTAGATTAGAAGGAGCTCCTGTTATTGCAGATACAAATTATTCTTACCATAATATATTTGGAAAACTAGAATATGAAAATTACTTTGGAGCTTTAAAAACAGATTTTACAATGTTAAAACCTGGTCTTATTCAACAAGCTAATGGTGGTTACCTTATATTCCAAGCTAATGACCTATTAACAAACAATTTATGTTATGATGCTTTAAAAAAAGTTTTACGTAGTAAACAAATAGGAATTGAAAATGCAGCAGATCCTCGTTCTTCTATGGTTATGATATCTTTAAAACCAGAACCAATTCCTTTAAACTTAAAAGTTATCTTAATTGGAGATGAAAACATTTATCAAACATTACTTGCAATAGATAATGATTTTAGAAAATTGTTTAAAATAAAAGTTGAGTTTGCAGATGAAGCTCCTTTAACAGTTGATAATATGAATAAACTAGCTCGTTTTGTAAAAGGATACTGTGAACACGAAGAACTTCCACCTCTTGATAATACAGCTATGGCAAAAATTGTTGAATATGCATCAAAGCTTGCCGATAATCAAGAAAAACTTTCTACTCGTTTTACAGATTTATCACAAGTAATTGGTGAAGCAGCTACTTGGGCTAAAATGGCTAAATCTAAGATAATAACAGGTGAGTTTATTATTAAGGCATTAGAAGAGAAAAAAGAACGTGTTAAAAAATATGATGAAAAATACATTGAAATGATTAAAGAAAATACACTTTTAATTGATACTGAAGGTGAAAAAGTTGGACAAATAAATGGTCTTACAATTATGAATGTTGGAGATTATTCTTTTGGAAAACCTGTAAAAATCACCGCAAATACCTATACAGGTAAAAATGGAGTTATAAACATTGAAAGAGAAGTTGAACTTTCTGGTTCTACCCACTCTAAAGGTATATTAATATTAAGTGCATATATAGGCGAAATGTTTGCTCAAGATATTCCTCTTTCACTTACAGCTAGTATTTGTTTTGAGCAATTATATAATGGTGTTGATGGTGATAGTGCCTCATCTACAGAGTTATATGCAATTTTATCTAGCTTATCTGATGTTCCTATTAATCAAGCAATAGCAGTTACTGGTTCAGTTAACCAAAAAGGCGAAATACAACCAATTGGAGGTGCAAATGATAAGATAGAAGGATTTTTCCAAATTTGTAAGATGAGAGGATTAAATGGAACACATGGTGTTATGATTCCAAAGCAAAATATTCATAACCTAAATCTTTCAGTAGAAGTTGCAGATGCAGTTAAAAATGGATTATTCCACATTTACGCTATATCTACAATTGAGGAAGGTATTGAAATTTTAACAGGTGTTCCTGCTGGTAGAAAAGATGAAAATGGAAAATTTACACCAGGAACAATAAATTACCTAGCTTATCAAAAACTAAAAAGATATGCTGATGCAAGTAAATTGATGCGTGAATAAAATAAAAAAAGTATTCTAAAATTAATTAGAATACTTTTTATTTTTGTTTTAATATTATTCAGCGTCAGTTTTTGTTTCAACTGTTTCTTCTTTAACTGTATCAACAGTTTCTTGAACAACTGGGGCTTCTGTTTCAACTGCAGGAGCTTCTTCTGGTGCTTCTTCTACTAATTCTTCTTTAACAGTAATTTCTCTGTTTTCAATTCTTGCTGTAACATCTTCTTTAGTCTTAGCAGCTTTACCAACTCTGTCTCTTAAATAGTATAATTTAGCACGTCTAGCTTTACCAACTCTTACTAATTCTACTTTCTCAACCATTGGTGAGTGAACTAAGAAAGTTTTTTCAACACCTACGCCGTAAGCAACACGTCTTACTGTAAATGTAGCATTAACTCCTCCACCTTGTTTTTTGATTATAATTCCTTCAAATACTTGAATTCTTTCTCTATTTCCTTCTTTTATTCTTTGATGAACTTTAACTGTATCACCAACTTTTAATTCAGGAATCTTATTTTTTAATTGTTCATGTTCAATTGATTTTATGATATCCATTTTGATATCCTCCTTCTTTTATTATTTTAAATGTATCGGTTTGCTATGCAAACTTGCATTGTTTTTTAATAAGTCTGGCCTATTTTTTTTTGTAATCATTAAAGATTGTTCTTTACGCCAATTCCTTATATTCTCGTGATGACCAGATATTAATACATCTGGCACCCTCTTACCTCTAAATTCTTCTGGTCTTGTATATTGTGGATATTCAAGTAAGCCTTCTGAGAAAGACTCTTCAGAAGTAGACTCTTCATTTAAAACTCCTTCTACATATCTACTAACAGAATCTATTAATACCATTGCTGGTATTTCTCCTCCGGTTAGCACATAATCACCTATCGAAATTTCCTCATCTACAATTTCATCTAGAACTCTTTGGTCAATTCCTTCATAATGTCCACACAATATAATTAAATGATTTTCTTTAGCTAAACTTTTTACTTTTTCTTGATTTAATACGGTTCCTTTTGGAGACATGTAAATTACTTTTGCATTTTCATCTTTTAAAGATGTATATGCATCATAAACAACATCTGGTCTTATAACCATTCCTGCTCCTCCACCATAAGGAGTATCGTCAACTTTTTTGTGTTTATCTTTTGAAAAGTCTCTAATATTAGTTAAATTTATTTCTATTAGATTATTTTCTACTGCTCTTCCTATAATGCTTTCTTTTAAAGAATTAAACATTTCAGGAAAAAGCGTAAGCACATCAAATTTCATTTTTCCTCCTATATTAAACCATTTAGTAAATGTACAGTTATTTTTTCATTTTCTATATCAATGTGTTTAATGACGTCTTTTATTGCTGGTAAAAGAATTTGTTTTCCAAGTTCGTCTTTTATAACATAAATATCATTGCTTTTATTGTTATATATGTCATCTACTTTTCCAAGTAATATGCCATCTTCCGTATATACATTAAGCCCTATTAAATCTGCAATAAAATATGTATCATTAGGAAGCTTTCTTGCATCTTCCCTTTTTATTTTCAAATAGCACCCTTTTAATTTTTCGGCCATATTCATATCTTCAATGCCTTTTAATTTAAGTAATACTACTGTTTGTTGATACTTAACTTCTTCTATTTGCATTTCTATTAGTTCTTTTCCTTTTTCAACTAAAACACTTTTTAGTTCTTCGAAACGTTCTAAATCATCTGTAAAAGGTTTTACCTTAACTTGACCCTTTATTCCGAATGTATTTACAATTTGACCAACTTCAAAATATTCTTGCTTCATTTTACCTCTTCTTTTTTGAATTAATTTTAATCGATAAACTCGATTGTAATTCTTTTCTTTTCCTTTGCACCTAATGATCTCATAAGAGTACGAATTGCTTTTGCAACTCTTCCTTGTTTACCAATTACTCTTCCCATATCATTATTTGCAACTTTAACATCATATCTAACATCTTCCCCATTTACTTTTTCAGTAATTGTAACAGCAGATTTGTCATCTACAATGTTTAAAATGATACTTTCTAGAATTTCTTTCATCTAAAAAATCCTCCCTAAGTGTCTAAACCTAAAATTAGTTAGCTTTTTCAATTAAAGCTTTAACTGTATCTGTTGGCTTAGCACCATTTTTAATCCATTCTTCAACTTTTGCTTTGTCAAGAACGATTGTAGATGGTTCTGTCATTGGGTTATATGTACCAATTTTTTCGATAATTTTTCCATCTCTTGGGCTTCTTGAATCAGCTACTACTATGTGATAGAAAGGAGCTTTTTTCTTTCCTTCTCTTTGTAATCTTATTTTTACCATGTAAATTCACCTCCTTGAAATGTGATTTTATATTATGAACTAATATACTACTTCATTAAGTTTTTCAAATCATTTGGATTTAATCCCTTCATCATCTTTTTCATATTTTTTTGATCTTGAAGTTTTTTCATCATTTTTTGTGTCATTTCAAATGATTTCATAAATTTATTAATTTCTGGAACTGATGTTCCACTTCCTTTTGCAATTCTTACTCTTCTATTACCATTTAATATTTTAGGATTATTTCTTTCTTCTTTAGTCATAGAAGATATAATTGCTTCTATTCTTACAAATTCTTTATCATCAACTTTAACATCTTTTAATTGACTCATTCCTGGAATCATTTTTAATATTGATGAAAAAGAACCCATCTTTTTAACTTGTCTTAATTGTTTTAAATAATCATCTAAGTCTAATTCTTTTTTGTTTTTTAGTTGTTTTTCTAATTTTTCAGCTTCTTCTAAGTCTATTGCTTCTTCAGCTTTTTCTATGATTGATAGAACATCACCCATACCTAATATTCTAGATGCCATTCTATCTGGATGGAATACTTCAATATCACTTAACTTTTCACCAGTTGCTGCAAACTTAATTGGTCTGCCAGTTACTTTTTTTACAGATATTGCTGCACCACCACGAGTATCACCATCAAGCTTTGTAAGTATTACGCCATCTATTCCTAGAGCTTCGTTAAACGAAGTTGCAACATTTACTGCATCTTGACCTGTCATACTATCTACAACAAGCAATATTTCATGTGGTTTTACATTTTGTTTAACATTTTTTAATTCTTGCATAAGTTCTTCATCTATATGAAGTCTACCTGCTGTATCTAATATTACAACATCATTTAGTTTACTAATTGCAGTATCTATTGCTTGTCTTGCTATTTTTACAACATCTTTTGAATTTTCGTTTGCAAAAACAGGTATATTTAACTGTCCACCTACAACTTGCAATTGCTTTATAGCTGCTGGTCTATATACATCACATGCAACAAGTAGTGGTTTTTTACCTTGCTTTCTAAGTAAATTTGCAAGTTTACCAGCTGTTGTAGTTTTACCAGAACCTTGAAGACCTACTAACATAATTACTGTTGGAGGATTTGGTGTAAAATTGATTTTACTTTCTGTTCCACCTAATAATTCAACTAATTCATCTTTTACAATTTTAATAACTTGTTGCCCTGGAGTTAAAGATTTTAAAACATCTTGCCCTAAAGCCTTTTCTTGTATGGTATTTATGAATTCCTTAACTATTGCATAGTTAACATCTGCTTCTAGCAATGCAAGTTTTACCTCTCTTAGCATTTCTTTTAAGTCTGACTCTGTAATCCTTGTTTTACCTCTTAATTTTCTTGTTACTGCTTGAAGTTTTTCGGATAATCCTTCAAATGCCATACTTTTTCCTCCTTTATTTTTCTAGTTTAAACAAATTAGTTCTTTTCTAATTGTTTCAAGAATTTTTTGTGCTTTTTTATCTGATGATGTTTCTTGTATTTTATTTAATTGTTCCAATATAAGCTGTATTTGTTTTTCTTGATTTAACATCCTTTTCATAAATGAAAGCTTTTCTTCTAATTCGAAAAGTTTATTTTCCCCCTTCTTTATTACATCTCTTACTGCCTGCCTAGTAATATTACTATTTTCAGCAATTTCAGAAAGTGAAAGATCATTGTTATAATAATCATTAATGAATTCATATTGTTTTTCTGTTAGCATTTTACCATATATTTGACATAGCATACTTATTTCAACATGTTTTTCCATTTTATCACTTCCTATTTTTTATGAAATACAAAAAGTATATCAGCATCACTTATGTAATGCTAATATACTTTACACCATTTTTAGTAAAAAGTCAAGTGTTTTTAAGGATTTTGTTTAGTTTTTCTACTTTTTTATGTTAAAATAACAGATGCTAGATTATAGAGAAACTACAGGGCACACGCCATACGTGCTGTCACAGTAGTTGCTGTACAAGTACGCGTTGCTGCCGTACACAAGAAGCACGCGGTTAGTGCCGTCAGAAGAAGGCGAAGCCAACCACAAGTAGTTACTTCCTGCTGTCATAAATATGTTATTTGGACCTGCTTCTATTGTGTTATTATTCGTATAACTTCCTGAATTAGCATAGGCATTATTGGCTCCTACTGAATATCCATTTGCACTTTCTACCTTGCATATTAATTTTGTTGCATCTTTATTTCCTGTTTTCCATACATTAAATGCTTTCATATACATCTCTACACTTGGACTTCCTATTGCATAATCTGCTTCTGTTGTTTTATAGTTTATCCAATTGGTTGGGTCGCATAACCATGCTACACAATGTTCATTTTCTTTATCTATTGTATTTGCTCCTGCTGTTGGATAATCTCTCCACTTCGGATTCATTGCTTTCATTATTTCTAAGCCTTGAGTCGAAGGTGTATAACTTTTATAACTGCTTAATTTAGTATCATTGCTTACAAAATCTCTCTTTAGATATAGCTTTCCTGCTGTTCCAAATTCTCCTGCTTCATCATAATAGAATATTCTCCATTTTCCTCCTGCTGTTGGGTTATATTCTACTAAATCTCCTATATGCGATTGTAATCCATCTCTTTGTACTGCTGCTTTTGCTTCTGCTATCGTCATTCCTACTTCTGCTATTGTTACATTACATGTTGCTGTTTTTCCATTAGCCGAGGTTGCTGTTATTGTTGCTGTTCCTTCTTTTACTCCTGTTACTTTTCCATCAGTTACTGTTGCAATTGATGTAGCATTTGATGACCAAGTTATTGTTTTGTTTGTTGCATTTGATGGTGTAAATGTTACAACTAATGCTTCTGATGTTTTTCCTGGTCCTACTTTTAATGTTTGTTTATCTAAACTTATACTTTCTACTTCTATTTCACTTACTGTTACACTACAACTTCCATAAACATTTGCATTTTTTTCTGAAGTTGCCTTTACCTCACATGTTCCTTTTCCTACTGCTGTTACTTCTCCTTTATCATTTACTGTTGCTACATTTGTATTTGTTGATGTCCATGTTATTTTTCTATTCATTGCATCTGCTGGCTCTAAAGTTGCACTTATTTTTTTGCTTGCAGTATCTCCTACTACAAAATTTAATATTGTTGGGTTTAATGTTATTTTTGTTAAATTACTTTCTATTACTGTTACTTCAAATGTTTCTTCATGTCCATTTTTTGTCTTTATTGTTATTGTTGCCTTTCCTGCGCTTACTCCTGTTACAGTTCCATTGCTTACTGTTGCAACATTTTCATTTGATGACTTATATGTTACATTTCTTGTACTTGCTCCTGTTGGTTCTATTGTTACTGCTATACTTGCTGTTTGTCCTTCTTTTATTGTTATATTACTTGCTGTTACTTTTGTTGCATCTGATGTATTATCTTTTCCTTTTGATACTATTTCTAATGTTTCTCTATTTACCCAAAATACATACTCATCTACTACTACTTCATAATATTTTGCATCTGTTGCTACTCTTGTTGGTCCTAATTCACTTAATTTTGTACATAAATAACTATCTTTTAATGTTCCATCTTTTATATTCTGTTCATATATATCAAATTTATATTCTCCTAATTTTAAATTTAACTTTTCCCTTGCTGCTGATTCTTTTGCTACATCACTTGATTGCTCTGCTCTTTTTATTAAACCTCTTTCTCCAAACACTGCATTTATACTTACTGTTGCTAAAATTATTAGTATTATTATTGTTACTACTAATGCTATTAATGTTATTCCGTTTATTTCCTGTATTTTGCATTATGCTTTTCATTTTAATTTCTTCCCCTTTCTTTTGTTTTTCTCTGGTATACTTTGCATTCTGTAAATGTATTGTGTGTACAGCCCCAACGGTTTTAAGTTTTTGCATTCTTCTTGTGTGCTCCTTGTTTTTTCTTTATGTTTTTATTTTATAATTATATTTTATATTTTTCAATACCTATTGGTTAAATGTAATATACTCGTAATATTTTTGTAATATTAATATATTTTTTATTTTATAAGTTCTTTAAATTCTTCTTCTGATATAACTTCTCTTTCAATTAATGCTTCTGCAACCTTTACTAATTTATTCATATTTGTTTTTATTAAATATTGTGCTTTTTCATAAGCATTATCTATTAGTATTTTTACTTCAGCACCTATTGCATCTCCAAATTTATCTCCTAATAATTGAAGTTCATATGGATCTTGTTCTGTATTAATTGAAATTGGTCCTAAACTTTCACTCATTCCGTACTTTGTAATCATGTTTTTTGCAATATCTGTTGCAACTTCAATATCATTTGATGCACCTGTTGATATATCATTTAAAGCAATCTTTTCTGCTGCTCTACCACCAAGAAGAGCAACTAATTTTTCTTCCATTTCAGTTTTAGAGATGTAATATTTATCTTCATTTGTTTTATACATTGTATATCCACCTGCTACACCTCTTGGAATAATTGATACTTCTTTAATATCTTTTTGTGTTTCAAGCATTGAACTTACAATTGCATGTCCTGCTTCATGGTATGCTGTTAGTTTTTTGTCTTTATCGGAAATTACTCTACTTTGTTTTTCTAGTCCAACAGTTACTTTCTTTACTGCATCTTCAATATCTTTATTTGTAATTGCTTCATGTTCATTTATTGTAGCAATAATTGCAGCTTCATTTAAAATATTAGCTAAATCAGCTCCAGAAAATCCTGCTGTATCTTCTGCAATACTTTTTAGATTAACATCTTCTGCAAATTTTTTGTCTTTTGCATGAATGTTTAATATTGCTTCTCTTCCTCGTAAATCCGGAAGTGCAATTGTTATTCTTCTATCAAATCTACCTGGTCTTAATAATGCTTTATCTAGCATTTCTGGTCTATTTGTTGCTGCTAAAACAATTATTGTTTCTTCTGTATCAAATCCATCCATTTCAACTAATAGTTGGTTAAGTGTTTGGTTATTTTCAGATTCTGCTCCACTTCCACTTGTTCTTCTTGAACCAATTGCATCTATTTCATCAATAAAGATTATACAAGGGGCAATTTTTTTTGCCTTTTCAAATAACTTTCTTACTCTTGATGCTCCAAGTCCTGCAAACATTTCAATAAACTCAGATCCACTCATTGAAATAAATGGCACATTAGCTTGTCCTGCAATTGCTTTTGCAATTAATGTTTTTCCTGTACCTGGTTGTCCACAAAGTAAAACACCTCTTGGTATTCTTGCACCCATTTCATAAAAACGTTTTGGTTCTTTTAAGAAATCAACTATTTCCATCATTTCATGTTTTTCTTCGTCTAAACCTGCAACATCATCAAATGTAATTCTAGATTTAGTTGTTTCACTATCATATACTTTGCCTTTATCTCCAAGTCCTTGCATCTTGAACATTAATATAATTAACGCTAAAAGCATTAAAGTTGGTAATATACTAAATAAATTTTCTGATATTTTTATAAATATATTTGGCTGTTTTTGGATAAGTTCTATATTATTTCCTTCTGCAACTTTATTTTGTACTAATTCGATAAAAGCCTGAGTATTTGGAACAATAGACTTTTTTTCTTCTTCTACATCTTTTACTTTAACTTTAATAGATGTACTTCCTACTGTCATTTCTATTTTTTCGATACTGCCTTCTGTAATTTCTCTAATTAAATCAGTATATGCAAGCTCTTTATCATCATTTTCACCTTTAGAATTTACCATATATATTGTAAGGCCTACTGTAGCAATAGCAAGTATTATTATTGCTATAAATATATATTTAGTATTTTTATTCTTTTTCTTTTTTTGTTTTTCGTTTTCTTGTGCCATAATGTTCTCCTCTCTTAGTTATACATTATTTCCTTCTGGTTCTTGATTAACCTCGCCTTCGTCCTCTTCTTTCTTTTCTTTTTTCTTTTGTTCTTCTTTTCGTTTTTCTTCTTCCTGTTTTTCCTTCTTTTCTTCTTCTCTTCTTTTTAGTTCTTCTCTTACCTTATCTTGTTCTTCAATAATTTTAGTTAGTTCTATTTGTTTTTTTATTAAATCTGAACGAATTATTAATATAGCTGTCGCAATATATATTGTTGCAACTGTTGTATACATTACATCAAAATATCTTATCGTAAATCCTGTAAAACTGTTAATGATAAAATATAGTATGTTTAATATAATTGGTAATGTTAAGGAATATACTGCCATATTATATAAAGCTCTAAATTTTGCATTTATTCTTGTAATTTTAGATACAAAGTATCCAAATATAGAAAGTAAAAGAACATCTATTAATGCACTAGATAAATATATAACAAACATATATATAAACATTATTAAGAAAAATGCTACCAAAAAAGCTCCTAATTTATTTATTGATAATGCATCTAATATTTGATTTTTATCCATATAACTAATACTATATAAATCATGAATGTTTTTATATTCATAACTATATGGTTTACTCATAATTTCATTTTTAATATTAATTGAATCTTTTAATATTAAAACTCCATTTCCAGATGATTCAAATTCTTTTATAACCTTTGATTTTTCTTCTTCATTTTGAATATCTGTTGCAATAGTTGTAGTAAATCCTAAATTGCTATTTTCTATTTTAGTAATAGTTTCTCCATTTTTCATTTTTATTGCTAATTCATTATTTTGAAGTTTAATATCATCAATATTGTTCTCAATATATGTCCTTACTTCTTCTACCATTTTTGCAAATTTAAATGTATTGATTCCTGCTACTACTATTGCAAAAATAATCATTAAAGCACATAAATACCAAATAGTTTTACCTATTTTTTCTATTGCAAGATTTTGGTATTTTTCAAAGTCAAATACACTATATTTTAATTTTTTCCAAAATGATAGTTTACTTTCATCTTTCACTTTCTCTTGTTCCCCCTACTATATCTTTTCTACTGTCATTCCATCCTTTGTGTCTTTCACCGCATATCCAAGTTCTTTTATTTTATCACGTAAATTATCTGATAATTTCCAATTTTTGTTTTGTCTTGCTTGTTTTCTTTCTTCTAGTAATTTTAAAACATCTTCTGGTACATCTATTTTAGCTTGTTGATCTAAATATTTTTGTGAATTTGCTAAATCTAATCCTAATACTTTATCAAATTCTAATAATAAATCTGCAAATTGTTTTGATTTTTGATTATTTCTAACTATTTCCCATATAATTCCCATAGTTGCTGGAAGGTTTAAATCATCATTTATTGTTTCCAAGAACCTTGATTTATATTCTTTTATGATTTTCTCGTCTATTTTTTCTGTTCCCTGTGTGTGTTTAATAAATCCTTCTCTTAAACGATTTAATGCCACTTGTGATGACATAGCTCCTTCAAATGTAAAGTTTAATTGAGTACGATAGTGCGCTGTAAAACAAAATAGCTTATATGCTAATGGTTCTATTCCTTTTTCTTGCAACTGATCTAGTGTATATGTATTGCCTAAACTTTTTGACATTTTTCCACCGTCAACCTGTAAAAATTCTACATGCATCCAAGTTTTAGCAGGTATTTTACCACATGCACCTTTGCTTTGTGCAATTTCATTTTCATGATGTGTAGGAATATGGTCAACTCCTCCTGTATGAATATCAAATACTTCTCCTAAGTATTTTCTTCCCATAGCAGAACATTCTATATGCCAACCTGGATATGAAAGTCCCCAAGGACTTTCCCATTTCATAATATGGTTTTCAGGTGCCTTAATCCATAATGCAAAATCATATGGATTTCTTTTTTCTGGATCAACATCAACTCTTGCTCCTGCAATTTGCTCATCAATATTTCTGTTTGATAACACAGGATATTTATCAAGTTTTGATATATCAAAATAGATACCTTTACTTGTTTCATATGCATACCCATTTGCTAATATTTCTTTTACAAACTGTATCATTTCCTCAATATGGTCTGTTGCTTTTGCAATTATCTCTGGTCTTTCTATGTTTAATCTATCCATATCTCTTAAGAAAATGTCTGTATAAAATTTAGCTATTTCATATGGATCTTTATTTTCTTTTCTTGCTGCCTTCTCCATTTTATCTTCGCCTTCATCAGCATCAGATTCTAGATGTCCTACATCTGTAATATTCATTACATGTTTCATTTTATATCCATTGTATTCCATCATTCTTCTTAAAGTATCCATAAATATGTATGCTCTAAAATTTCCAATGTGTGCATAGCTATATACTGTTGGTCCACATGTATATACTCTAACTTCGTTCCCATTTAAAGGAACGAAGTTTTCTTTTGTTTTAGTTAAAGTATTATATAGTTTTATTTCCATAATAACCTCTCATTTTCATTGTTTATATCACTATTTTAATGTGTGCTATTAGTAGAAGTAGTATTTGTTGTAGTGTTTGTAGTAGTATTTGTTGTAGTATTTGTTGTAGTATTTGTCGTTGTATTTGTTATCTCATTTTTAATTGTATTACTATCTGGATTTGTTGGTGGAGGTGTTGGTGTTTGAGATATTTTGTTTACTGTAATTATAATAACTGACTTTTTAGCAACTTTCTCACCTGCATTTACACTTTGTTTTAATACAACTCCATTTGCTTTTGTAGTGTCACTTTCATTTACAACTTGAACTGTAAGTTCTGCAAGTTCTGTTTTGGCTTTTGTTTCAGTCTTTCCTATAACATTTGGAACAACCGCCATCATTTTATCTTCGGTATGAATATCACAAGTATCCTTTATAGTATTATATTTCTTTCCTTCAACAGTTCTCCAACTTGCATTTATTTCAGTTTCAGGTTTTATAGCATAATTCTTTTCTTCTACTTGATCTACTGGGCAAAATTCTGTTGCAAGCTTTTTGCTTTCTTTACATATTTTTGTTGCTTCATGTCCTGGACATTTTTCTGGTATTGTTCCACTTTTAAATATTTCCGTGTATGTATTTTTACATTTATCTGTCGCAACTTTTCCTGTTTCATAACATATTTTAGCAGATACAATTCCGTTTGGACGTTTAAAGCTTGCTTTCTTCAAGCCTTTATGAACACTTTTCATAACATTTGACCAAATAGATTTTGCTGGATTATCAACTCCTGCTATTCCATCTATTGTTTCTGGCTCATCATATCCAAACCATGTTGCTGCTGCGTAGTATGGTGTAAATCCACATAACCATTTATCCTTATAACTTGTTGTAGTTCCAGTTTTTGCTGCTGTTTCTATTCCTGATATTGCACATCCATATGCTGTTGCTCCACCTTTAAATCCATATACAGGTGATTGTAATATATCTGTAACAATATATGCTGTTTGTTCTGAAATTACTCTTCTCTTTTCTTGTTTTGGTTCTAATATTGTATTTCCTGATGAATTTTCAACTTTAGTATAGAAAGTTGGTTCAATATATTCTCCACCATTTGCGATAGTTGCATAGGCTACTGCCATTTCAAGCGGATTAGTTCCATGAGTAGTTCCACCTAAAGCAAGTGTAATACTTGCATCTCCATCTTCTTCTGAAGTTGTATAACTTGATAATCCAAAGTCATTTGCAAATTTAACGCCTGTTTCTACTCCAACATTTGCAAGTATTTTCATATTTACAATATTTGATGAACGCTCTATTCCTTGTCTTACTGGAATAATTCCTGCAAAGCTTCCAGCATTTCCATACATACTACCTCCAAAATATGTAGCAGAATCATCATACATAGTTGATGCTGTAATAATATTTTTCTCTATTCCCGGTGCAATTGCAACAAGTGGTTTTATAGATGAACCTGGTTGTCTTTCTGTTGATGTTGCTCTGTTAAGTCCTAATGTTGAGCTATCAGATCCAAGTCCTCCAACAGTTCCAACAACATATCCTGTTTTATGTTCTATTATTACCATTGCAGATTGAGAATGTTGCTTATATTTTTTTCCAACTTTTGTTGTTGCTTTTTTAATGTAAGTTTTTTTCAAATATTCCTTTTCCATAATTTCTTGTATGCTACTATCTTGAGTTGTATAAATTTTGTATCCATTATTATATACCATATATTTTGCAGTATCATAATTTACTTCTTTTTCTTCTGAAATTTGAGCAATTATCTCTTGTATTGCAGCAGCTGTATGGAATGAAATATTTGAATTATCTGTTAAAGTACCTTTTTTAAATTTAAGTCCTTCTCTTACTTCATTCATTGCTTCCTCATATTGTTCATCTGTAATTTTTGTTAATCCTACAAGCTCTGGTACTTCTGTATTTTTTAATTTTTTCATTTGAGATAAAACAGTTAATGTTCTTTCTTTAATAGCTTCACTATTATCTTCATCTTCGTCAAATGGGTTATACCCATTTGGAGCATGGTTAATACCTGCAAGGAATGCAGCTTCTGCTAAATCTAATTCTTTTGCTGTTTTACTAAAGTAGTATTCTGATGCACTTTCTACTCCATATACAGTTGAACCCATAAATATTTTATTTAAATATAGTTCAAGTATTTGGCTCTTTGATAGCATTTGTTCAATTTGGTACGCACGTGACCATTCTCTTATTTTTCTTTCTACACCTGCTGTACCTTCTGCAGCTTGATCTTGCATCATATTTTTAACTAATTGTTGTGTAATTGTACTTCCACCAAAAGACGAATTACCACCATGAGTAACATATGTAACTATAGCCCCTGCTGTTCTTTTTATGTCAATACCAAAATGGCTATAATATCTTTCATCCTCTATTGCTATAAAGGCATTTGGTAAATAATCTCCCATATCAGCAAGTGGTATAATTTTTCTATTTTCATCACCTGCAAGTTCTGCAATTTGTTTGCCATCTTTATCATATATTATTGTATTTTGAAGTGAAATTTCTAAATCTTCCTTATTTATTTTCCATTTATCACTAAAGAATATTCCTGCAAATACTCCTATACCTGTTAAGCATAATAAAATAAATAGAATAAACAAAATTAATATTACTTTTTTTAATTTTGAATGTTTTTTCTTTTTGCCTTTCTTATCAGTGTTTACTTGCTTAGATTCTTTTTTCTTTTTTGTTTTTTTATGGTTCGATTTTATCTCATATCTTTTTGTTATGTCATCGTTTTTATCATTTTCCATTTAAAAATCCTCCTTAGCTTAATTCACGAATTTATTATATACTAGATTGTATAAAAATGAAAGCTTTTTTGAGAATTTTTTGTGGTTTGCTACACTCTTAATAAATTATTAATTAATTGTCTATATTGCTTAGAATATATTTTTAATATTTAATGCTGTTTTATCTTTAATATGTTCTAATATAAACATACATTTATCAGTTTCTGGCACAGCATCTTCATATAATTTTGTTTTAACTTCTCCACTTAATAAATGTATTTGCGTTTCCACTTTTTCAAGTTCGTCGTGTTCAATATAAAATGCTAACTTTTCTTGTTTTTCATCCCAGTCTTCTTTTATATATTTTACTGCTTCTTTTAACCCTTCCTCATCTTTATTAACTTTACTTAATTTTTCTTTTAGTTCTATTAATTTTGCATTTATTGTCTCAACACTTTTTCTTGTATAGTTTTGAGTAATTATATTACCTATAATTACAAAAATTACAACTACAATACAAATTATTACTTCCTTTTTCAAAGCTTTTGCTATGCTCCCTTCTTTTGGCAAAAAATTTGATTATTACCATCAAGAGTTACAATTAATGCCTCCTCAGGGTTAAATCCAAATTTATTTACCTCTTTTTTTAGCCAATCATAATCTTTGTCTAATATTTTTAAATTATCATACATAATTTTTCCATCTATTACCAAATCATATGATATTCCTTCATAATCTGGCATTATATTAAAATCTTCTGGTGTTGTATTTCTTTTATTTGGTTTTTGTATAACAGTTACTTCTCCACTTGTTTCCAAAATTGCATATTCTACATCTCCAAGATTTACAACATTATTACCTCTTAATCTTTCTTGCAACTCATTAATTGTGAACCTTTCCTTTTTTAATACTTTTTCATCAATTTTTCCTCTATATATTAAAATTGATGGTTTACCACATATAATTTCTCTTGCTCTAATGCTTTTTATATTTAAAATTGATATTACCAAATGCATAACTAACAATCCTAAAATTGGAATTATACCATTTGTAATTGGAATTCCTGTATCTGCCATAGGAATTGATGCTAAGTCTGCAATCATTATTGATATTGCAAGTTCAAAAGGTTGAAGTTGCCCAATTTCCCTTTTTCCCATCATTCTCATAACAACAAGTACAATTATGTATAAAATAATTGCTCTAATAAATGTAATTAACATTTTGCTCTCCTTTAAATTTTATTTTTTATTATTTTTATCCAAAATGTATTTATTATTCATTTTTTTGTATAAATTTAACAGATTAATAAATTGTATAAACTAAATTTTTTAGAGAATAATATTAACAGAGTCAAATTTTTTTGATTGCAAAAAATGTTTTAGTACATTTTAAGGAGGTTTCATTATGGATAATGAACAAACACAAAGTCATTCAAGTGGAAAAACTTCAACTGTATGGCAAATAGTTGGTAGACTTATAACTGCTGCAATTGTTCTTGCAATTACTGCATTTTTCACACCAGGATTTCATATTAGTAATGTATGGGCATTAGCAGCAGCTGCTGTTGTTCTTACTGTTATAGATTATCTAATTACAAAATTTACTGGTTTACATGCTAGTTCATTTGGTAAAGGATTTGTAGGATTTGTTTTATCAGCAGTTGTGTTATATGTTACTCAGTATTTCGTTGCTGGATATACAGTTTCTTGGATGGCTGCCATTGTTGGTGCTATTGTTTACGGAGTTGTTGATTATTTCTTACCTGGCGAACAACAATAGTAAAAATAAAAATGCGATAACAAATAAAATAAGTTATCGCATTTTTTGTTTTTAAGCACTTAAATCAAATTGAGAATTATATAATTCTGCATATGCACCATTTTTTTGCATAAGTTCTTCATGATTTCCCTGCTCTATTATATTTCCTTCTTTCATTACCAATATTAAGTCTGCATTTTTAATAGTTGATAATCTATGTGCAATTATAAATGAAGTTCTTCCTTCTGTAAGTTTATCCATTGCTTTTTGAACTAATTCTTCTGTTCTTGTATCAACATTTGATGTTGCTTCATCAAGTATTAAGAATGGAGAATCTTGTATCATACCTCTTGCTATTGTAAGTAATTGTCTTTGTCCTGCTGATACACTATCATTTTCATTAAGTTGTGAATTATATCCATTTGGAAGTGTTTTAATAAAATGATCTAATCCCACTTCCTTACACACTTCTTTAACCTTCTCATCTGAAACATTTTCCTGATTATACACAATATTTTCTTTAATTGTTCCATCAAATAACCAAGTATCTTGTAATACCATTGTGAATAAATCATGTATGTTTTCTCTTGTTAGCTGTTTAGTTGATATACCATCAATTTTAATATCTCCAGAATTTATATCATAAAACTTCATTAAAAGATTTACCATAGTAGTTTTTCCTGCTCCTGTTGGTCCTACAATTGCAATTTTTTGTCCTGGTTTAGCTACTGCTGTAAAATTATTTATTGTTGGTTTATCATTATTATCATACTTAAACACAACATTATCAAATTCTATTTTACCTTCAACTTTTGTTTTATCTAGTTTATTAGATATATTTGATTGATTCTTCATTTCTGGTTCATCAATAAATTCAAATACTCTTTCACTTGCTGCTGCAGTAGATTGAAGTGATGTCATACTTTGTGCAATTTGAGCAAGTGGGTTTGTAAATAATCGTACATATGTGATAAATGCAACAATAACACCAAATGAAATTATATTATTCATTGTTAATAATGCACCTACAATACATACTGCAACATATCCAAAGTTACCTATAAATGCCATTAATGGTTGCATCATTCCAGATAAAAACTGACTTTTTCTATTAGCTTCACATACTTTTTCGTTATAATCATCAAACATTTTATCTGATTCTTCTTTTCCATTATATGCTTTTACAACATTTAATCCTGAATATATCTCTTCAATATGTCCATTTAAATTTCCAAGTTCTCTTTGCTTTGCTGTAAAATATTTTTGTGATTTTCCAAGAATAAAGAACATTCCTAAAAAACCAAGTAAGCTTGCTCCAATCGCAGTAATTGCCATAATCCAGTTAGTATAAAACATCATAATAATAGAACCCAAAAATAATGTTATATTGCTTACTAAACTTCCAAGTGATTGGTTCATTGTTTGTGCAATTGTATCAACATCATTTGTTACTCTTGATAGAGTGTCTCCAGATTGATGTTTATCAAAATAACTAAGTGGTAATTTATTAATTTTGTCTGATATTCTACTTCTTAATTTTCTTGCAAAATAGTTTGCCACATTTGTCATACAAATTGACTGAATAAATGTACAAATTGCACTTATAATATAAATTATTACTAAGTAAATTGCTATTTCTTGTATTTTATCAAGGTCCATAGATGGTGCCATTAAACCTTTTTGTATTTCATCTGTCAATTCTGATAATTTATCTGGTGAACTAATAGATAATACAGAACCTGCTATTGCCAATATTAATGATATAATAATTAGTATTTTATACCCTTTTAATTCTGAAACTAATCTTTTAACTGCTGCTTTAAAGTCTTTAGCCTTTTCACCAGTTCCACCTCTTGGTCCTCCAGGTCCACCCATTGACATTCTTCTAGGAGTTTTCATTTCTTTTTCATCATTAGCCATTTTCTAATTCCTCCTTTGACAATTGGGATAACGCAATTTGGTTGTACACTTCACAATTCTTTAATAATTCTTTATGCGTTCCTTGACCTACTATTTTTCCGTTATCTAATACGATAATTTTATCTGCATTCATAATAGTTCCAATTCTTTGTGCAACTATTAATGATGTTGCATCTTTTGTATATTTTTTCAATTCTTTTCTAAGTACACTATCTGTTTTATAGTCAAGTGCAGAAAAGCTATCGTCAAATATATATATTTCAGGATTTCTTGCTATTGCTCTTGCAATTGCTAATCTTTGTTTTTGTCCTCCTGATATATTTGTACCACTTTGAGCAATATGTCCTTCATATTGATTATCCATTTTTTCTACGAAATCTTTTCCTTGTGCAACCTCTATTGCTTTTTTTACTTCCTCAATTGTTGCTTTATCTTTTCCATTATCTCCGTATGCAATATTTGAGGCAACAGTTCCATTAAATATAACTGCTTTTTGAGGTACATATCCAATTTTATTATGCAAGCTGTATTGAGAATAATCTTTAACATTTATTCCATCAACTAATATTTCGCCATCTGTTGCATCATAAAATCTTGGTACAAGGTTTATAAGTGTAGATTTTCCACTTCCAGTTGATCCAATAAATGCAACTGTTTCTCCTCTATTTGCTTTAAATGATATATCTTTTAATAAATATTCATCTGCATCTGGATATTTAAATGATACATCTTTAAATTCTACTGTTCCAATTTCTTTTGCATCACTTTCATTTATTCTTCCGTCTTTTATACTAATATCAGTATCTAATACTTCATTTATACGATTAGCTGATACTTGTGCTCTTGGCAAAATCATAAATATCATTGCAAGCATTAAGAATGACATAATAACTTGTAAAGCATATGAACTAAATACAATCATATCTCCAAATAGAACAATTTTATCTGCAAATGCAGCTCCGTCAATTAAATAAGCTCCTACAAAATATATTCCAAGAGTTACAAAATGCATTACTAAATACATTACTGGTTGCATAACAGAAAATGCTCTTTGGTTAAATAACTGCTGATTTGTAAGATTACTATTTGCTTTTTCAAATTTTTCTTCTTGATATTTTTCAGCATTAAATGCTCTTACAACTCTAATACCTGTTAGGTTTTCACGAGTTACCTCATTTAATTTATCTATTAATTTTTGTACCTTTTTAAATCTTGGTAATACAATTATCATTAAAGCTCCAATTACAGAAAGAAGTATTACTACTGCCACACCTGTAATTGCACTCCACTCCCAATTTTTATTTAGTATTTTAGTTATTGCCCAAATTGCTGTGATTGGTGCCTTTATTAAAAGCTGTAATCCCATTGCAACTAACATCTCAATTTGAGTAACATCATTTGTAGTTCTTGTTATTAAACTACTAGTAGAAAATTTCTTTATTTCCTCCATTCCCATATCTTCTACTTTACTAAATATCTTTTTTCTAAGATTTTTAGCAAATTTTGAAGAAAGTTTAGATGTAATATATCCTGTAAAGATTGCTGCTAGTAAACTTCCAAATGCACACAAAAGCATATATCCACCATTAATTAAAATATCTTGCATTTTGCTTCCTTGTGTTTGTACAAGTTTTGTAATTTCAGACATATAGTCTGGCATTTTTAATTCAAGCCAAACTTGAATAAAAATTAGTACAAAGCATATGAAGGTTACTAACCATTCTTTTTTTGTAAAATTTTTTAATAATTTAAACATGTCTCCTCCTATATTATATTTTTGCATATTTTTTGAACATATAGTTTATTACTTTTTTTATTAATTGTCAATTATGACAAATGTAAATTTTGTGTGAATATTATTGGTTTTTACATTATAAAAAATCCAGCTTTAGACTGGATTTTTATACTTTTTAATTATTGTTTTCTTTATTTTTATATATATTTATTATATCTTTTATTCCAATTTTGCTTCCATAATTTAGTATTGCACTTGAATAAATTTTAATAGATATTTTTGCAATTATTAGCATTGTTATTACTAATACTGCAAGTGAGATTGCAATTTGCGTTGGTGTTGCAACTCCCATCATTATTCTAAATGGTACACAAAATGGTGATGAAAATGGAAATATTGATGCAAATGTATTTAAGTCACTTGTTGGATTCATCATTGTAAAATATGCTAGGTAAAATCCTATTACAGCAAGTATTGCTACTGGTCCATTTGCAGATTGTACATCTTCTGGTTTGCTTACTGTTGAGCCAGTTAAGGCATATAGCAATGCATATACTAAGTATCCTAATAAGAAATATATAATTGTCATTATTCCTAAGAATGGTGTTATTGTTGATAAATCAATAATTCCATCTAATGTTCCTGCTGGCAGACATACATTTGCACAAATTAGTGCCACAGAAACTAATACAACAATTTGTATAATCCCTACAATTCCAACTCCAACTGTTTTTCCTAAAACTATTGTTTTTGGTGTTGTTGATGTTACTAAAGTTTCAATTATTTTAGATGTTTTTTCTGTTGTTATTGAGGTTGAAACCTGATATGCACAAAAATATATTGCATAAAATAGTACTATTGATAAAAGCATAATTGCAAGTACATTTCCCTTTACTTCTTGTTCTTCAGTTTGTTTCATTTCTAAATTAAAGTTTGGATTTAAACTTGCAAGTTCACTTTGTGTTAGCCCTAATTTTGATAATTGTAAATTTGAATATATTGCTGTAAGAGCATTAATACAATTTGTAGGTTCAGCTTTCATATTCAAATTCTCTACTATGTATTCTAAATTAATTTTACCATCAGATTTTTTTATTATTATTGCATCTTCTATTTCTTTATTTTCTATTTTCTTTTTTATATCTTCAAAACTTATGTTGTCATTTGTTGTTTCTATTGCATATTCCAGTTTCATTTGCTCAAGTTGTGCAAGTGTTCCTTCAAAAACATTTTCACTATCTACTATAAGCATTTTACTTGAATTATCATCTTTTCCATCTGAAAGTGCTTTTATGATATTTGGAATATTAAAACCTACTATCATTATAATAATTAAAATTAAATTTGATATCAAAAACGTTTTCTTTTTTAACATTTCTTTTATCGTAAATGATGCTACTACCCATAAATCTCTCATATTATTTTCCTACCTTTTCTATAAATATATCATTTAAACTTGGTTTTTTCATTTCAAATTTAATTACATTTATATTGTTTTCTATTAGATTTTTAATCAATTTAAATCCTTGCTCCTCTTCATTAATTTCTATTTCATAATCATTGTTTTTATTTGATATAATATTCAATTTTAAATCTTCAATAAATTTATCTACATTCTCTGTTGTACTTAATTCTATTTTATTTGCCTTATATCCATTTCTAATTTCTTTTAAATTTCCTTTTAAAACTGTTTTTCCTTTATCTATGATAACAACATCTGTACAGAATTCTTCAATTGATGACATTTGGTGGCTAGACATAATAATGTATTTGTTTTTGCTTACCAATTCAATAATTACATCTTTTAAAAGTTCTGTATTTACAGGATCAAGTCCACTAAATGGTTCATCTAATACAATTAACTCTGGGTCATGTAGTATAGCTGTTATAAATTGAATTTTTTGTTGATTTCCTTTAGACAATTTTTCGGCTGTCATAAACATATATTCTTCAACTTCTAATCTTTTCATCCAATATCTTATTGCCTTATCTGCATCTTCCTTTTTCATTCCTTTTAACTTTGCAAAATACATCATTTGGTCATATATTTTGGTTTTAGGATATATTCCTCTTTCTTCTGGTAGATATCCAAAATTAACATGCTTTCTTTCTACTTCTTTACCATTCCATGAAATTTCTCCCGAATCCTTTTTTAATATTCCAAGTATCATTCTTATCGTTGTAGTTTTTCCAGCTCCATTTGTTCCAAGTAATCCAAACACTCCTGGCTTATCCATTTTAAATGATATGTTATCTACTACTTTTTTTGTTCCATAACTCTTATTTACATTTTCAATTTTTAACCCCATTATTTTATTCCTCTCTATTCTCGTTCTTTTTCAGATTCATTCATCTTTTTCTTTAAAATTTCTTCAAAGGTCTCACTTTGCGTTTCTTGCGCCTCTTGCTTCAAAGACTGCCTAAATCTCTCTCTTTTCTCGTTTTGATTATATGCTTTGATTTGGTTCGTTCTGTTTATAGGCTCTATTCTTTTCATAACCAACTCTCCTCTTCATTAACTTTTATATATTTTATCTTATTATCATATTATATTCAATAGCTATATTGATAATTATTTTCACTGGTCAATTTCTACTATAGTTTTGTTGTTATTTAAAACTAAGTTATCTATTTATTTAAAATAAAAGGAGCAGCAAGTTTCGAAATGAAACTGCTACTCCTTTTATTTTTTGTCAGCATCTTAAATGCTCTAGCTTTGCCTTGCTAAGAACCTTTTTTTGTTTATTCTTGAAAAAGAGTCTACGATCATAATAGCTATAAGCAATACCATTACCAAAATCAAGCCTATTATAGCTGACAATGCACTCATCTGTTCCTTTATTTTCAAGACATAGTCCTCTTTTGAAAAGCAATCAGGTATTTTCGAGATTATTTTAAAACTATCCTTAGATAATTCCACTGTCATACTTGATTGTTTAGCAAATAGCATGTCTTGATTGTTGTTCAGGTAATATGTGAATTGAATAATCCCATCATTATCTGGGGAAGTAATATTGTACCAAGCAATATCTTCTGGTAATTTCCGTAAGTCAATTCCTATTCCTTCTTGAACAACATTATCCGCAACCTCTTCGAGGTATTTGTATGTGCTTTCCGAATACGCATTTAATTCATTGTCATATTTCGAAAGAATCACATTGTAACTAATATTACCTCCAATCACTGCAATCAATACACAAACAACGCCGAAAAAGATTGTTTGAATTATTGACATAGCATCAATGTAGTCGCAAAGGTACCGTTTTTCTTTCATAAGTGTATCCTCCTATCACTTTTGTTGAAGTATTGTTATATAAGTTAAACCAAAAAGTAAGAGGCTGGGCTCTCTCACTAGTTAGTGAAAAAAGAAATTAAAGAAATAGGTTTTTTACCCATATCTTTTTATATTATAACATATTCTACATAATTTTCAAGTGTGGTTACGTATTCTATACATAAAAATATTGCTTTTAACATATACTACATAGCTTTTATTCTATGAAAGTCAATAAAATAGAGAGGAAGAATGTGAATCTTCATCTCTATCTAATAATATCTAACATAATTAGATATAAAATATAATCTTGCAAACTTTTGTTCTAAAATTTATTGACTTTTATATAGAATTATTGTATAATTTTGGAAAATTAGGAAGTGATAAAATATATGGATATAAATAAAAACATTATAAATTTAATCAAAAGAAATGACACAAAATTTAAAAATATAAAATTTATGCAAGATGAAAAGCTAAAAAAAGAATTCTTTACATCTTTAAAAAATTATGAATTCAAACTGACGGAACAATCTGCATATGAAATAGCTTTATGGATAGAATCAAATGAAAAACATTTATTTGCATCTAGTCAAAATAACTTTACTAAATATAATTTAGGCGAAATTCTTTTAGTTGATTTAGGTTGGAATAACTATGATAGAGAATTTGCATATATCCATCCTGCTGTAGTTATTAAAGAAACTACTACAAAGATTTTTATAGTTCCATGCTCAAGTGGTGCTCCTAGAAAAGATAAAAACGGTAATATCTATCCAGAATTTGAAGTTGGAACACCTAATGATGGTTTTCAAAAAAATACCGTTGTTATGCTATATGAAGCAAGGTATATTGACAAAAATAGAGTTATTTCAATACTTGGCAAAACTTCTAAACAATTCTTTGATAAAATATATAATAAGTTGTTTGAGCAAATATTCGAGCCTATACATTATAAAATGCAGAAATTAGAAAATAATCAATAATAATCTCAATTTTGCATATAATATTTATATTGAATATAAAAAGAAATTTTTATATTTTGATTGACTTATCGTGTCAAAAATGCTATACTGAATGTAGATATTTGAGGCGGTATGCCGATGCCTAGACCTTAGGGTTTAGATGAAAAGTTAAATAGCTTAATACTTGATGACAAGTGTTAAGCTATTATTTTTATTTTATCATTTTCCAACTCTTAAAATAAATACATTGTAAGTTATCATTATAATTCTAAACAAATTTCAGCAGATATAATTTCATCTGCATTTAACTTAAATAATGTGCAAAAAAATAGAAATGAAAAGTGTGAATCTTCATCTCTATCTAATAATATCTAACATAAATCGTTAGATAATTCTATTTTAAATTTGGTACCGATGGTGGGACTCGAACCCACATGGTTTCCCGCACGATTTTGAGTCG
>OLSL01000857.1_pt1 | contig 31405 bp, 28 predicted proteins | sample 1672511 | NCBI WGS metagenome assembly OLSL01 (sample SAMEA3136694, study PRJEB25190) | human gut metagenome | biome: human gut; feature: human-associated habitat; material: faeces | place: Austria | collected 2013
CCGGTTCCAGCGGATCCCACAGATAGGTTTTTCGCAGTACGGGCATCGCTGATTCTGTCGCGTCGGCGGCGTCCAGTTCCGCGATTTGCAGGTAGCCGTGATAGATGAACCGTTTCTTCGACATCAGGATCTCTCCTTCATAGACGGCTTTCTCAATCCGTCTGTTCAGATAGTCGTAGCGGCACTCCACCCGCCTGTTTCCCTGAATGAACCTTGCCGCCTGGTTCAGGGCATTATAAGAGACTTCCCATTCCCCCATGGATGTTTGAATCTTTGTCTGGTTGCCGTCGGAGTCATAGGCAGGCGTAAAAGACGCTCCTTCCTCCCGGGTGATGGCCGTGTACTGGTTCAGGTTATTGACTGTGTACGCCTCCGCTGACGCGCCCGAACCTTCCCGAGAGGTGACGCGGTTGCCGATGTTGTCATACGCATAGGCGTATGTTCCTCCCCGGCTCATCGCGTCGGCGGCCAGTTCGCCGCGGCCGTTGTAACTGTAGCTGTGCGTCAGGCCGGGAGCAGGAGTATTGAAGTAATCCTTCTTTTCCGTGGGCCTTCCCAGCGCGTCGTAGGCATAGTCGTTTTTGGCTGGATAATTGGCGCTGCCGGGACGCAGATAGTCGATTCTGGTCAGCAGATTCCGTTTTTCTTCCCGGGTGTACCATCTCCGGAAAGTATTGGGGTAATCAAGCGTTTCCAGCAGTCCGTTGACGGCGTGGTAGTCATAGACGAAGGGATCGGCGCCGTTATTGAGCGAGACCGTAGAAAGACGTCCGCAGCCGTCATATTCCCAGGCCGTCTGCTGGACAATACCCTCTCCATAATGCAGACTGTAGCCCGAAGGCCGCCCCAAACCGTCGTGCAAATAGTTGAGCGCGCTTGCCGCCAGTCCTGCCGTAGTTTCCGATTCCGCTTCATTATATTGGTTGTAAGCCAACATCCTTGTTCCGGAATCATCCGCAACCTGAGTGAGCAGGTTCAGGTGGTTGTAGACATAATTGAGCGAAGGAGTCGCATCGTTGTGCATGACGGAGACCAGGTTGCCCGTCTGCGGATCATAGGCATAAGAAGTTGCCAGAGGCGTTCCCTGCCCGTCCACCGTCCGGGCCTGTCGTTTAACCGCCAGCCTGTTCCAGTCATCGTAAGAGTAGCTTTCCCCATGGCCGTCGGCATAGGTTTTAGCCGTCATCAGGCCGGAGGCGTCGTCGTAGCCCCACGTCGTCATGTCCCCGTCCGTCCGTTCCCGCGGATCGGCAGCGATGGTTTCCCCCGGAACGCGGAATGTCATGAGGGATACCAGCCTGTCCGCATCATCGTACGCAAAGACGGAGGGCTGGAGGGCCGTACCGTATTCGGCGGTTTTGCGTCCCCGCGGGTCATAAGCGTAGCAGGCCGTGTTGCCCAAAGCATCCGTGACGCAGGAGGGAGAAGCCGTGGACGGGTCATACTGGATGGTGGTCGTATTGCCGGCTGCATCCGTCCTGGCTGTTTCACGGCCGGCGATGTCAAAGACGGTAACGGCGGCATTGCCGCGGGCGTCCGTATAAGTCTCCGTGCTGCCACTGGCCGTATAAGCGCGGGAAGAGGCGGTCAGAACACCCGCATGGTCTTTCCGGGATACGGTGTACCCGTCTATGACGACAGTTTCCGCAATGACGGAAGAAGCCGGGGACTGCGTTTTTACCGTCCGTCTGGCCGGAGCCGTGTATTCCGTCCATTGCAGGGTTTCATTGCCCCGCGGATCGGTGGAGATGTTTTTTCCGGCCAGCGAGGAGGACAGGAAAGAAACCAGCTCGGCCGTGCTTTCCGCATATGTTGTTCCCTGGCTGTTGCAGCGCATGGCTGTGGTTACCCGGTACACGCCGTCTTCCCGTTGCCGGCGGGCATAGGCGTACTCCGTGACGAGGGAGTTGGCGGGAGTGGGGTTCTCGGCCAGCTTGAGCGTGGTTTTGACGATATTGCCAAACGAGTCATAGTCATAAAGCAAAGGAGCCATTCCATCCACCTGCTGCCGCAAAAGCCTGTTGTTCAAATCAAAAACGCGCCGGTCATGAACAAGGCCTCCGTTGGCGTTCGCCCGGGAGACGCGCACCATGTTGCCCCTTCCGTCCGTGACGGTTTGTTCCACCAGCTCCGGTTCTCCCTCCGCCCGGGGAAGAAGCGTGGAGCGAACCACGCCTTCCGCGAAGTATTCCGTACGATAGAGGAGATGCCTCTGCCCCGTGCCGCTTTGTTCCAGCACGGTTCCGTCCGCATGGCGGATAGTGACGAGCGTCGCTCCCGTCGGCGTGGTGACGGTTTCCGTCAGTCCGTCCGCACTGTAGGCACGCGTACTGCTCCTTCCTAAGACGTCCGTTTCCTGCACCAGCTGCCCCAGCAGATCGTAAACCTTGCTTTCCGTCGTCGTCATGGGGCCGACGTCCCGGCGCGTTTGCAGGATTCTGCCGAAGGCGTCCCGCTTGTAGCTGACGATGGTTTCAGGAGTGACGACCGTTTCTCCGTCCGCGACTTCCGACCGGCTGACTTCCACCAGCTGGCGCGCCGTATTATAGGAGTAGGTGGTCATGATGCCGTCTTCATCCTTTTCCCACAAGGGGCCGCAGCACATCATCTCCCGTTCCGTCACTCTGCCGTTGCCGCGCGTACGCTTAATCCACCGGTTTTCCCTGTCGTATTCGTAATCCGCCGTATCCGTCAGTGCCCAGGTTCCATCCGTCAGCAAGGCGTATTTCTCAATGCGCGTGTTATTTCCCTGAGCGGAAACGTACGTGACTTTCCTCGTGCTGTGCCCCGGCACGGCCTGCCCCGCTATCTGCGTTTCCCTGGTCTCCCTGTAGAGGGCGCCGTACTGGCTGGCCGCTTCATAGCCATAGACCGTCTGCACGCCGCTGGCGGACTGCTTCATCTTCAGCCTCCCCCGGGCGTATTCGTTGGGCGCCGCCGGCAGCCACGTTTCCGTCACTTCCAGCTGTTCTCCCTCCGCACCCAACGCCGTGGTGCGTTTTTCCACACGGCGCACATGGTTGGCTTCCGTATAGGTATAATGCGTATCCGCCAGCCGTGCGGCGTTCATAGTGAGCACCACGTACTGGTGCGCAATATCCGGATCGGCATGGTCGGAGCAGCGGTAATAGGTGTAGGTGCCCTTCCTTCCCCCGCCCGCCCAGGGTTCCATCCGGACGGTTTCACGCCCGAAGGCGTCGTAGGACCAGGTCTTCTCGCTTCCGTCGGGAGCCGTCTCCCGGATCAGTTTGCCCACGGCGTTATAAGCGTAAGTCGTTTCACGGGCATAGTCGGTTCCATAAGCCTCAATACGGCTGGTGCACAGGTTGCCGCTGCGGCCCTGTTCATAGGTTTCGCACACCCGGGAAATAGGAGTGCCGTTTTCCCCGCGCTGCACGGTAGTGAAGAGTTGCCAAATCCCCGAAGAAACCTCCTGCCTTTCACGGATCGTGAAAATAGAGTCTTCCCCTTCCCCCTGGGACATGCACCAGGCCCCTCCCGTCCCCTGCCAGTAGCGGGTGACGTAAGGCGCGCGCCCTTCCGCCTGCTCCGTGACGGTGAGCTTGCCGGTTTCCGTATTGCCCTCAATGGTGAAGATTTTAAAAGGCGTCCCCGTAACGGCGTAAAGACCGGTGGAGACATTTTTGACCCCCACCTGCTCGGGCAGATAAAAGGCGATCACATAGCCCGTATCCGTCACGTTTTCAATATTGGCCAGACCGTCCCACAGGTTCCAGACCTGGCGGATGACATCATCCGCGCTTCGGACGATGTCCAGGTAATTGGCAAAATCCTGAGCCGTCCAAGAAGAACCCAGCTTGGTCCGGTAGCCGGAGGCCGCGCCCAAAGCGGAAACGGAAGAACCGCCGTAGATGACTGTATTGCCCCTGGCGTTGCTGACCCTCATTTCCGCCGCGCTGGCGGAAGCCGAGACGGCACGCCCCTCTGCCGCGGCATACGCCATGGAAACGGAACCCGTCCTTTTCCGCGAGCCGCCGATGGAGCCTGCACTGGCCGCGCCGGCATAGCAGTAATAGTTGGCGCGGGTGCCTCCGTTCCGGATCTGGAATGCCATGTCAGCCCCCAGCTCCCGACCGGAAGGGGGCAGAATACAGCTGGCCATGGGATGCAGGTATTGCAGGGCTGCGGGCGTCCACAACCTGGAAGAGAAGTTATAAGCCACGATCTCCAGCATCCCGTACGGCACGCCTTCCATACCGCGGAAGGAACCGAAGCTGGTGCGCCAGACCATGCTGGTTTTCCGCGTCTGGGCAGTCACCCGTTTGCCTGCGGAAGAGAACTTTCCATAGGCGGAGGCGGAGGAAACCAGGCTGCGCACGGCAGACGCGCCGGGGGAACCGCCCCGGTTGTCCATGCAGTCATCCGGGGAAAAGGGATTGTCCGAATCAATCTCATCCTCATCTCCGCCGTTGTCGCCATTCGGGCACGGATTGCTGGAACTGCTGTTGGGAGAACTGCTGCTTCCACTGCTGGAGCCTCCGCATGGATCATCATCGCCCTCGTCGTTGTTGTCCACTGGCTCCGTTTCCGTCTCCGGGGGCACATAGGAAGAAGAAGAACCCGTTTGCCGGTTGGTAATTTCCACCTTCAGGTCAAAGGTGAATTTGGCAATGTTGTTATTGGCATTGGGAATGGAAATATTGCTATAGTCCACATGTGCCCGATGCATTCCGGGCTCAATGCTGAAAGAAGCCGTCTGCGGTTCGTAGCTGCCGCCTCCGTACTGTCCGCGCGGGCCGATGTCCAGCCGTTCTTCTCCATCCACGGTCAAGTTAGCCAGATCGTCGGCGCCCATGGTCACCTTGCATTCGGCCGTTTCATCAGGCCCCAGCTCCCTGACTTCAAAATCCCAGTCCCAGCTTCTTTCAAAAGCGTCCGTTGGCGCTTGTTCGTCGATCGCGGAGGGAGCTCCGCTATTGGAATTGCTCATGCCCGTCAGGGAATTGACATCGTTATCAAAGGATTGTTCTTTCATGGTTTGAATCGGATTAGCTATTGAAACGCAAACATTGCATCATCCCAATCTTGGAAAAACTGCAATAATTTTTATCCGTTCCTTATCCATAACAACAAAACCTCCTGTTTCAACACGTCCAACACGGGATGCCCACTGGCCTTAGCCGTGTTCAATATATGGTGACATTTCTTCTCTGCGCACTTCCGAATGGAAAACTCTGGCCCATATGGAAAATTCCGGAAGCAGCATATCCAAATGGCCTTTAACTGCACGCCATGAAACACAGCAATTTTTCATTTAACATGAATTCATGAAATCTTCAACAGAAAAAGCATGATCTCCCTGAATTGAAAAAGAAATCCAAAATCCATAAAAACGGCTATTGCCTTCGGGCATGTTCAGCATCCCTGACATATCCGAACGGAAAGAAAGCAGGATAAACTACCCCCATCCGAGCATCCATTCCTGAATTTTACAAGGAAAGCTGCTCCTTCAAACGCTCCAGCAGATTGCCGCAACCGTCCTGCAGCAATTTTACCACATGCTCAAAGCCTTCCTGTCCCCCATAATAGGGATCCGGTACTTCTTCATCCGGAAAACGAGTCGTGAAAAAACACATGGGCACTATTTTGCCTGTCCATTGTCCCTTTTTATCCAACCGTTTCAAATCCCGCAGATTTTCACGGTCCATTCCCACAATCAGGTCAAATTGTTCCAAATCCTCTTTCCGCACGGGGCGCGACTTAAGTCCCGGATCCTCATATCCGTATTTTTTCAGTGCCGTCAGCATCCGGCTATCCGGGGGACAGCCCCGATGGTAACCGATCATTCCGGCGGAATCGCTCTCAACCAAATGTTCCAAACCTTGTTCTGCGACCATTTTTTTGAAAATGATTTCAGCAGCAGGAGAGCGGCAGATGTTGCCCAGACAGACAAACAGGACTCGGTAAGGTTCGGGAGCATTCATGGACGTCATTTCTTTTTCAGGATAGGCAGGCGGCAGCCCCATTTCAAGAGGGAAGAGTTTATGCATGGGAAACGGAAACGCTCACGAATATTGCATGGGGCAGAGAAAGGAACTGTGCCGCTCATTCAAAAATAAGATTCTCCTGTGTTTCGGCTTGCGTCAGAGGATGTCCGGCTGTAGATTATCGCATGGCAGATTTCCCTCTTGGATTAAGTTTTGATGACGTGCTCCTGCTGCCCCGCCTGAGCGCGATTCTTCCCGGCGATGCGGACATCAGTTCCCAGCTTGTTCCCGGCTTTGACATGAAAATTCCCGTGTTGTCCGCGGCCATGGATACCGTTTCCGAATCGGAACTGGCGATTGCCCTGGCGCGGGAAGGCGGCCTGGCCGTCATCCACCGCAACAACCCCATTGACATCCAGGCGGCCATGGTTTCCCGCGTGAAGCGTTTTGAAAACGCGGTCATCCCGAACCCCGTCACGGTCAACAAGGACATGACGCTGGAAGAAGTCCACCAGATCATGATGGATCAAGGTTACTCCGGCTTCCCCGTCGTGGATGCCAACCGCAAGCTGGAAGGCATCATCACCGGCCGCGACATGCGCGGCGTGGACGATTACCAGAATGTCCGGGTCAAGGACGTAATGACCCCCCTTTCCCGCCTGATTACGGCAGCTCCCACCACGACCATTGAGGAAGCGCGCCACATCCTTTACACCCACCGCATTGAAAAGCTTCCTTTGGTGGATGAACACGGCGTGCTGGCCGGCCTTATCACGGAAACGGATATCCAGAAGCGCGCCATGTTTGCAGACGCTTCCAAGGATGAACACGGCCACCTGCGCTGCGGCGCCGCCGTGGGTGTCGGCCCCGATTATCTGGACCGAGCCAAAGCCCTGATTTCCGCCGGAGCGGACGCCCTGTTCATTGACGCCGCCACAGGACACACGACCCGCGTGATGGACGTGGTTTCCAACCTCCGCAAGCTGACGGACCGTCCCATCGTGGCCGGCAACGTGGTTACGGCGGAAGGGGCAGCCGATCTCATCAAGGCGGGCGTGCAGGCCATCAAGGTGGGCGTGGGCCCCGGCTCCATTTGCACTACCCGTGTCATCTCCGGCGTGGGCATGCCCCAATTCACCGCCATTCAGGAGGTAGCCTCCGTGGCGCGTCCCGCGGGCGTCACCGTCATTGCGGACGGCGGCATCCGCTATTCCGGAGACATTGTCAAAGCCCTGGCCGCAGGCGCCGACCTGGTAATGCTGGGCGGACTGCTGGCAGGTACGGAAGAAAGCCCCGGCAAGGTGGTTCATTACCAGGGCCGCCACTTCAAGCAGTATCGCGGCATGGGTTCCCTGGGCGCCATGCGCCGCGGCTCCGGCGACCGCTACGGTCAGAACAGCTCCGGCAAACTCGTCGCGGAAGGCGTGGAAGCGCGCGTTCCGTATAAAGGCATGCTGGCGGACGTGGTATTCCAGCTCATGGGCGGCCTGCGCTCCGGCATGGGCTATCTGGGCGCGCGCAATCTGGAGGAACTCCGGAACAAGGCCCGGTTCGTTCAAATCACCTCCGGCGGGCTGAAGGAAAGCCATCCCCACGATATCACCATCACGGAAGAACCCGTCAATTATTCCTGTTAACTCCTCCCTCACATGGACGACAAGCACCTCGTAGCCGTCATTGACTTCGGCTCCCAATACACCCAGCTCATCGTACGCCGCGTGCGCGAACTGGGCTACATGGCCAAGCTGTATGCGCTGGAAGACCTGGACCAGATTCACGAACCCGGCGCCGTCATCCTTTCCGGCGGCCCCAAAAGCACCACGGATGCGGACGCCCCGGACATTGACTTTGAATGGCTCCAAAGCCTGAATGTCCCCGTCCTGGGCGTGTGCTACGGCATGCAGCTGCTGAACATCAAGCACGGCGGCACCGTAAAAGCCAGCAACAAGCGGGAATACGGCCCCGCCGCCCTGCTGCCGGAAACCTGCGCGGGCCTGTACCGGGACATGTCCCCTTCCTCCCAGGTATGGATGAGCCATTCGGACACGGTGGACCATCTGGCGGAAGGCTGCCGCGTAATCGCCCGCAATGCGGAAGGCGTCCCTGTCTCCCTCCAATGGGGAGAAACCACCTTCGGCATCCAATTCCATCCGGAAGTGACCCATTCCCATGAAGGGCGCACCATCCTGCGCAACTTCCTTTCCTGTGCGGCCAATCTTAAAAAGTTCGACATCGGAGACTTTAAAAGGGAACTCATCCGGGAAATCCGGGAACGCGTAGGCAACAGGCAGGTGGTCTGCGGCGTCTCCGGCGGCGTGGACAGCACCGTTCTGGCCGTTCTGTTGCATGAAGCGGGCGTGAACATGCGCGCCATCTTTGTGGATAACGGTCTGCTCCGCAAAAATGAGGCAGAGGAAGTGCGGGCCAATTTCGCCCGTATGAACGTGGAAATTGAAACGGTGGATGCCTCCGAACGCTTCCTGGCGGCTCTGGACGGAGAAAGCGATCCGGAAAAGAAACGCCGCATTATCGGAGGCCTGTTCATCGACGTTTTCTGGGATGCCGTGGGAGACGCGGAAATGCTCGCCCAGGGCACCCTGTACCCAGACGTGATCGAAAGCGCCTCCAACGCCAAATCCAAGGCCTCCGTCATCAAGACCCACCACAATCGCGTGGAACGCGTGCTGGAACTCCAGGCGCAGGGGAAAGTACTGGAACCCTTGGCGGAACTATTCAAGGACGAGGTGCGGGAACTGGGAGCCTCCATGGGCATCCCACATGACATTCTGTGGCGCCACCCCTTCCCCGGCCCCGGCCTGGCCGTGCGCTGCCCCGGCGTAGTCACCAAAGAACGCCTGGACATCATCCGGGAATGCGATGCCATTTTCATCGGCAATCTGAAAAAATACGGCTGGTACGACAAAGTCTGGCAGGCCTATGCCGGCCTCATCCCCGTAAAAACGGTGGGAGTGAAGGGGGACGAACGCTCCTATGAATGGGCTACCAACCTGCGCGCCATCGTGTCGGAAGACGCCATGACGGCGGACTGGGTGGAACTCCCCCCGGCCCTGCTGAGGGAAACCAGCAACCGCATCCTCAATGAAGTAAAGGGCATCAACCGCGTCCTTTACGATATTTCCACCAAGCCCCCGGCTTCCATTGAGTGGGAATAATTTCGTAGAGCCACTTTCCCGGCTGTAGAGCCGTAAAAGTCTGATTTTTGCGAAGTTGTGGCAACGATTTGGCAACAAAATTTCATTATTCATAAGTAAAGAGCTAACTGATTTTGATTAAGTCAGTTAGCTCTTTTTTGTTTAGCCTATTTGGATTATTGTGAATTTTTTGTAAATAATCGAGAAATTCGTAAAAAATAGGGTGTCAAAACGCCTTAAAAATGGCGGTATATATAGGGGGATAAATTTGGTGACTTATTCATCATCCTCTTTCAAAGTTTCTGCGAGCATATCACTAAGTCCCTGTGACGGCACTTTCGCCCATCGCTGGACTACTTCTCCTTGGGAGCTATGACAGGAGCGTGCCACGCTCCTGTGGATGGCAAACAAGGCAAAAGTGGTGATGGTAAAGATGACCACCACCACTGCCGTACCCATTACCGCATCCCCCGTTTCCATCGAAAAATCCGCAGATTTGGAGATGGATGGCAGAGAGGATTTTCAAAATTCTCTCTGCTTTGTGGGCGGCGGCATTGAAGCAGATACGGTTGCTGAAAGGCTGTCGGTCACACCGGCTTTTGAGGATGTGGGTACTACCCGCAAGCCGAAAAAGGCTGCAAGGCTTCTGCAGAAGCCGCACACCCCCTCGGAGAGCGCAATGCTCTTTTGATGGCTCTGCTGTCAAAAGTGCTTTTGCGTTACTTTTGACAAAAGTAACAAAACCCGCCGCCGAGCGGCGAAAATCGTTTTATCTCAACAAGGCAGAAATTGGAGGTGATTGCTTATAAAAAGAACCATCAGCGCAATGTCCGGTGACGGTGTGGTTGCTCACAACCGCCGAACCTACTTCGCAGAGAATGTTGACCCAACCCGTACACATCTGAACATCGAATACCGCTATACCCCCATCGAACAGGCGTACCACGGATTGTTTGATGAAGCACTGGCAGAGTTCAATGCCAAGCAAAAACGCAAAGACCGCTGTATCGAAAACTATTATGAAAAAATACGTGATGGCAAACAGGAGAAAACCTTTTACGAGGTCATTTTCCAAATCGGCAATAAGGATGATATGGGCGTTGTCGGAGAAAACGCAGAGCTGGCAAAGACTGTACTGGACAAATTTTATCATAGCTTTCTTGAACGAAATCCCCAGCTCCATGTATTCTCAGCTCATCTGCACATGGATGAGGCAACGCCACATCTGCATATCGACTTCATTCCTTTCACCACAGAAAGCAAACGAGGCTTGTCTACCCGTGTGTCGTTAAAGCAAGCTCTCGCAGACCAAGGTATCACCGGCGAGGGGCGTTCTCTGACGGAGCGTGACCTGTGGGTGCAGAAGGAAAAAGAAGCACTTGCATAGCTGATGCTGGAACACGGCATTGAGTGGGAGCAGAAAGGTGAACATCGTGAGCATCTGAGTGTTCTTGAATACAAACGAGAACAGCGCACACAGGAGCTTGCCGAACTGACACAGCAGGCAGAGCAGAAAACGAAAGAGGTATCTGCCTTAGAAAAGAAAGTGGAAAAGGTCAAAAAGCAAAATATTGACATTACAGCGATCGAGAAAATCGAGGCAAAACCGGCATTGCTTTCCTCTAAGGTAACATTGGAAGTTTCCGAATATGAACAACTGAAAACTGCTGCTAAAAAGTATATTGCCCAAGAAAAGAAAGAAACGAAATTGCAAAAAGCGTTGGATTCGGCATATAAGCTGATTGCTGAATTGAAATCTCAGATTGCCACGCTTACCCAAGAATTGACCAAATTCAAATCTGTCCGAAATAGGCTCAATACGGCAAACGTGGAGCAAGAGAATGAACGTCTCCGCAGTAGGCTTCGCACCTATGAGGAAGTCATTTCCCATAACAATCTGTGGGATTTGTTCCGTCCCAGTCGCAATAAAAACCGCAACCGGGACGATGCCCGCTGATAGCGTGTAGAGCCGTAAAAAACGAAATTTTCCGAATGGGAGCGAGCCGAATGAAATCCGTATTGTTTGGCTCAATCCCATCGGAAAATCCATCACTTTTTACGGGTGTAGAGCCGTGAAAAAATCTCAAAAATCGGAGGTATTTATGAAAACAGGTCTTACCAAGCGGCAGAAAACAACAAGCATCTATTTTGATGAGGATAGCCCCGTGATTGAGGTCTGCACCTACAACACCGATCTCAAAAACCGGCTGACCACCTTTGCCGGGTTATACCCCCACGAATGTAAGCTCATCGACGATGACGAGCAGGGCTGTAAAACCTTTGAAGTCAAGAAAGGTCGCTTTGGCTTTAAGCTGACGGCACCCTATTCCGAGGAACGTCGCAAGGCTGCCGGTGAGCTGGCGAAGAAACACACCAAAAATCTAAGGAGGAATGAACAGTGAAGATTGTATCTTGCAAATTCAATATGGATACCGCTTGCGTGGAGCTGAAGTATTCTGATGGTACGATGATTGCCATTGATATCATTGCCGTGGAAAACGAGGTTGCAGACAATATGTATCAACGGTCGGAGCTAGACTGGCTGATCTACAATGCACCGTTGGAGTACGCCGATCTGATACTCAACGGCGACCCAGAGAAGTATCTGAAAGCGGTCACGCAGTATAAGCCGTTGGATAGCTGACACGAAAACAGCCCGTAAAAAAGTCAAATTTTACGGGCTGTGATTGTTACTTTTCTGTGAACCCACTTGACAAAGTTCGTTTAAACGAATATAATTATAATGTGTTTTTATATCCACGATAAGATGAGGTGTTTTGCTATGAAAGGCTATATTACAGTTCAAGAAGCTGCTGAAAAATGGGAAATTGCTCCGCGCTAGGTTCAGATATTATGCAAAGCAAATCGAATTGTTGGAGCTACTCGCATGAGTCGCATTTGGATTATTCCCGAAAATGCAGAAAAGCCGACAAACGATAAAAGAAAGGTAGCGAACAGTAATGATTAACCTGACTGAATTGCAAAACCTTGTAGATCGTTTTCATACTAATATCGATTTCTATAAGGACGCAAGAAACGCTTACAATGAACATTCTTGCCGAATCGAATACATTGATCCTCTTTTAAAACTTTTGGGCTGGGATGTGGCGAATGAAAAAGGACTGGCACCTCAATATCGAGAAGTCATTGCTGAGAATTATTCCACACGAACCGATCGCCCTGACTATACCATTACGCTTAGAGGTGTACCTAAATTCTTTGTAGAAGCAAAGAAGCCTGCAGTGGATATTACCAGAGATGCAGATCCGGCAATCCAGACCAGGAAGTATGGTTGGAATGCAAAGCATCGTCTGGCTGTTCTCACAAATTTTGAATATCTTGCAATCTATGACACCTGCCACATTGCCCACGAAGATGACGGATGTGCCGTGGCAAGATACCGATTGTACCATTACACCGAGTATGTTGAGAAGATCGAAGATATTGCAAGATTGATCGCAAGAGACACTGTTTACTCTGGAGATTTTGACACTTATTTGGATGCAAACTTCCCCGCAACCGGAGGACAAACTCAACAGGTTGATGAGCTTTTTCTTTCGCAAATCAACGATTGGCGTGTAGCACTTAGCAACGAACTGTATGCTAAAGATGGTCGATTTGCATCGTTAGAAGTACTAAATGATGTTGTCCAAGAGTTTATTAATCAAATTGTTTTCTTGAGAATTTGCGAAGATAATAATCTGCCGCTGTACCACAAATTGAAAGATACCATTACCGATGATGCTCAACTGCAATCCAAACTGGAGGAGTTATTCCGTTTTGCTGATCGACGCTATAATTCTGGAATGTTTTCCGGTGAAGACATTATTTTTGATCTTTCCTGCGAAGTAATCAAGAGCATGATTGAGGATTTGTATTATCCTCAAAGTCCTTATCTGTTTAATATTATTGAGCCTAATTTGCTCGGAAAAATCTACGAGATGTTCTTGACTGAACAGTTAGTGCTGCTTGAAAATAATATAATCGGTCTTGGTAAGAAGAAAGATTGCCAAAACAGATCTGTCGTTACCACACCCACGGAAATCGTTAAGTATATGGTCGATAAAACGCTTTCCAAAGTGTGTCAAGGAAAAACTCCTTCTGAAATATTGAACATCCATGTAGCTGACATTGCCTGTGGGTCTGGCATTTTCTTGGAAGAAGCATTTGCCTTTTTGCAGGATCACTGCGTACAATGGTACATTAGCAACGGGCAAATAGACCATTTGATTGAGACGGGTATTGATTTATACAAACTGCCCCTTCAAGAGAAAAAAGACATTCTTTGCTCCTGCATTTATGGTATAGACATTGACATCCATGCTGTTGAAGTAGCCAAGTTTTCTTTGTTAATCAAACTGATTGAAGATGAAACAGAACCTTCTGTGGCAGAAGTCGTTCCGATTCTTCCTGATCTCAGTGACAATATTCAATTTGGTAATTCCCTTATCAGCCAAACTGAATTGAATGGAATTAACGGTGCCAACCATCAGATAATGGAGATTGCCCCCTTTGATTGGAATACAATTAACAACGGATGTGGATTTGATGTAATCATCGGTAACCCTCCGTATGTAAATACCGAGGGAATGCATGCCCTATTACCGAGTGCAGAAGTAGAAGTTTACAAAAAGAAGTACAAGACATCACACAAGCAATTTGACAAATATTTCATTTTCATAGAACAGGCCATCAACAAGATAAAAGAGACCGGCTTGGTGTGCTATATAGTTCCTAACAAATTCTTCAAGATTGGTGCTGGTGAAAAACTGCGTAACCTGATCGCCAAAGAACGGATGCTCGTTAGTTTGGATGACTTTGGAGATGCACAGCTGTTTGACGATAAAACCATCTACAGTTCTATTCTTTTGCTGTCCAAGGAAAAACATACAACATTTGTTTATAGCAGTGTAGATTCCGCCAATAAATTATGGGCAGGTGAAGAAATTGACGCAGTAGAGCTTTCATCTACTGTTCTTAATGAATTACCGTGGAGATTGACAACAGATTTGGACTTTCTTAAGATGCTTCAAAAAATAGATGCTGTTGCGGTTCCAATCACTAAACACGCAGATATTTTCACTGGAATACAAACAAGTGCGGAACAAAAACGCACATATTGGTTCTCTGACGAAGAGATAATCAGTGAGACAGACGATTGCTATGCAATTCAAAGAGATGGAAGAACCTTTTCGATTGAAAAGAGGATACTTCGTCCGTATTTTAAACCAGTCAAGAAATCTGAGAAAAAGCAAAACACATACAGCTATTTAACAACAAACAAGCATATTATTTTCCCCTACGATTCCACTGGTAAAGTAATTCCATTGGATGAACTTCAAACGAATTATCCGGGAGCATACAAATATCTTTTGGCGAACTACGAAGTGTTGGCACCTAAAGGAATTGTCTCAGGTGGAAAACGAGATGTAAACTATGCAACGGCAGATACCTGGTATCGCTATGGTCGCCATCAGGCATTAACAGCATTTAATAAAAGAAGGAAACTCATTGTAGGAATTCTGAGCAAAGATCCTATGTATGCTCTTGACACAAACGACTATTTAATTGCATCGGGAGACACCGCTGGATACTGTGCTGTCTGTGAGCAAAAGGATAGTCCTTACGCATTGGAATACATTCAAGCTTGGTTAACAAACGAGTATACGGAGAGAATTTTGCAAATCATTGGTAGCGATTTTGAGAATGGATTTTATTCCAGAGGTAGATCTGTTCTTGTAACACTGCCGTTTGTAGAGTTGGATTTCGATGATTCAAAGCAGAAAAGCATCTACGATAGAGTTGTCGAAGCCACACGAGAAGTTTATCGTATCAATGAAGAACTCAACAGTCAGCCCGCAAAACGTATTGTAGCTACACTACAAAGGCAGAAAGAAAGTTTGATTTCTGAGATTCAAGGATTGATTGGTTCTGTATATAGACTTGAATTCTAAAAGAGGTATTAATAATGAGACTCAAAAAGGATAGTTCAGAGCAGAAATTAAGAGGAGCGTATTATACACCATTGCAGCTTGCAGATGCTATGGTGGAGCTTTTTGCGTCTCAAAATATCTCTACCGTTTTAGAACCAAGTTGTGGTGACGGAGTATTTCTTGATGCGCTCCAGAACCTTAATCTGCCGAATAAGGTGGATAAACTAACCGCTGTTGAAATTGAACCTGACGAAGCTGAGAAAGTTCGTGATAGGTACTCTGAATTTAAACAAATTGAAGTTTGCAACGAAGACTTTTTTGACTTCTATAATCGCGTTCTTGGAAAGGAACAGTACGATTTGATTTTAGGCAATCCTCCTTATATTCGCTATCAATATCTGAAAGAAAGCCAACGTGAAATACAATCTCAAATTTTGACTTCACATGGTATGAAAGCAAATAAGCTAATAAATGCGTGGGTTGCATTTATCGTAGCTTGTGTACAGCTCCTGTCAGAAAAGGGAAAGATTGTCTTTGTTATTCCGGCTGAAATACTTCAAGTTGCGTACGCAGAGGATTTGCGCCTATATTTATCTAATAATCTTGCAAAAATCACCCTAATCACATTTGAACAGCTTGTATTCCCTGATATTGAGCAAGAAGTTGTTGTATTTATTGGAGAGAAAGGCGAAGAAGAAAAAGGAATTCGCATAATCGAAATGAATGACCTGAGTGGTTTTTCGAAGTTGGATCTATCTCAAAATGGATTTCAAAAGTTGCAGCATGTCAAGGAAAAGTGGACCAAATACTTTGTGGATGCAGAAGAAATGGCTCTTATTCAGAAGCTTCGTGCAGATGAACGTTTTGGCAAATTCTCCGAATATGGAATTATAAATGTCGGAATTACAACAGGCAACAACGGTTACTTTTCCATAACAGAAGAAATCTCCGAGCAATATCAGTTGTGCAATGTAACCTTCCCTCTGATTGGAAGAAGTTCTCATGCTCATGGAATATATTTCACAGCGGAAGATTGGGAAGATAATAAAGCATCGGGAAAACGAGCAAGACTAATTAGCTTTCCTGAGATTCCGTATGATGAGTATCCCGTCAAACATAAAGAGTATATTTCTATTGGCGAGTCAAACGGCGAACACGAAGGATACAAATGCTCCATCCGAGATAGGTGGTACATTGTTCCTTCTGTATGGGTTCCGGATGCATTTTTCTTGAGAAGAAATAACTTTTATCCAAAGTTTGTGTTGAATCAATGTAATGCAGTCTCTACGGACACAATGCACCGCATGAAATTTAATGATGATGTTGACCCTCTGAATATTCTTCTTGCTTATTACAACAGCATTTCCTTCGCCTTTACTGAAATTTGCGGACGCAGCTATGGCGGCGGTGTACTTGAAATCTTACCCGGAGAAATGGGCAGTATTCTGCTTCCAAAGGTCGAATGGATTGATCCTGCACTTAGGAATAGGCTACTTGCCCATATTGATGCTATCGTTCGCAATGATGAAGACATAGAACTTGCACTGGATACTGTTGACAAAGAACTACTTGTAGATACATTAGGAATTGATCCTAAGATATGTCATAAATGCCGTGCTATATGGAAAAAGATGCAAAAAAGAAGATTAGGGCGAGGATACAACGAAAATTCTGACTAATTATTTGAGAAGGGAGTGAAGTTAAATGGAGTGGACGGGTTGCCTGAGTATATTGCAGGGATATTTAGAGAATAGCCCGCTGATTGTTTTGGGTTCAGGCGCTTCTATGCCATATGGACTTCCTTCCATGGGAATGCTTGCTGAAGAAATAAAAAAATCTGATGGTGTTCATTCTGATCCTGAGTATGATGCGTTATGTACAGCTATGGATAGCTTAGGCCTTGAAGGTGCAATAGATTCGGTAGCATTACTGCCTTGTACATTAAGTGAGATACGACGTATTGTTTGGCAAACAGTGAATACCTGTGATCTATCATATTTTGATCAAAATCCTACATCTCCACCGCAAGCATTGGTTGAACTTCTTCACAAGGTACTTGCACCGACTCCAAATAAGGCAGTAATAGTGACAACCAATTATGATCGCTTAGCTGAATATTCTGCAGATCAAACTGGGGCAACTACCGTAACTGGCTTTGAAGGATGTTTGATTAAAAAATTAGAATTACCTAATTCTCAACTGAAAATACGTCGCACTCGTGCACGTGAGCGTATTGTCGATATTTGGAAAGTACATGGCTCATTGGACTGGTTTGTAGTTCCCGATGGTACCATAGCAGCTTTCCCTTTGAGCCGTAATATTCCAAACACTTTACAACCACTCATTATTCCTCCCGGAAAAGAAAAGTATAGTGCAACACATGATGAACCATATAGAACTGTTATTTCGGAAGCGGATAATGCATTTGTTCAAGCTGGTGCATATTTATGTGTTGGATATGGATTTAATGATGAACATATTCAACCAAAACTTTTAGCTCAAATTTCTAAGGGGAAACCAATAGTTGTTCTTGCAAGAACCATGACTCCGGCTTGTCGAAAGCATATCGTTGATGCAGGAATTAATAAATTCTTGATTTTCGAATATGCAGACGACACACATACAAAAGTATATGGTAATGGATGGGAAGAAACCTATGACGGTCAATATTGGCTGTTAGATAATTTCCTGAAGATTTGGTAAGGAGGGATTGAATGAGCATATTTGAATATACATCCGAGGAATTGTTGGGTACTGTCGAAAGTGTAGATACCTCTACTATTATTGTAAAAGTTGAAAACGATGATAAACTGCGTGGACTTCAAGTGAATCATTTAATCTGTATCCAGAGTTCAAAAATTGGTCAACACTTGATTGGTCTGGTGTCAAAAATCATTCGCAAGTCAGCATATAGTGATCCTACAGCAGATATTTCCCCTGAACTTGGATTTAATATCATAAAAGTTATACTTATAGGAACTCACTTTGATCGATCAGCTGGAAAAGAAAATGTATTCAGACGTTCATTGGCAACAATTCCAACGATAAATGCAGAGTGTCATCTCATCCACGGGGATCGGCTAAAACAATTTATGCAAGCAATATCCTCCATCCCCACAGGAGAAGATGCTGTCAGCTTACAAATCGGCAACTATTCGATTGACGAAGATGCTACGGCATGGCTAAACGGAAATAAGTTGTTTCAGCGACACGCAGTAATTGTAGGCAGTACCGGTTCAGGTAAATCATGGTGTGTAGCTAAAATTCTTGAGCAAGTTGCAGCTCTCAAATCCGCAGATGCAATACTGTTCGACATACACGGGGAGTATTCTCCTTTACAGGGAGATAGTTTTACCCACCTCAAAGTAGCTGGTCCTAATGATGAGATACAGGAAGGTATGTTATTCCTTCCTTATTGGCTCCTGACTTATGAGGAAATGCTGTCTCTTATGCTTGATCGAAGTGATAACAATGCGCCGAATCAAGCAATGATGTTTAGTAGTGCTGTAATTGATAGAAAGAAAGAATTTCTAAGAAATGCAGATAAAACAGAGATGGAAGCAAATATCACGTTGGACAGCCCCATCCCTTATAGCCTCGATAACTTGCTCGATTTTTTGAAATCCAAAGATACTGAAATGGTTTCTGGTGCAAGAGGCGAAAAACAAGGTACATACTTTGGGAAATTGACTCGCTTTATTCAACGTTTGGAGACCAAACAAAAAGATAAAAGATTAAACTTTATGTTTTCATCCGATGAACAGTTGCTTAGCTATGATTACATGGGTGAACTGTGCAGCAAGTTAATGTTACCTTCTGTTTCCGGAAAGAACGGTGTAAAAATTATAGATTTTTCGGAAGTTCCGTCTGATATTCTACCGTTGATAGTGTCTCTTATTGCCCGTGTTATCTTTTCTGTGCAACAATGGACAATTGCTGATCATCGCCATCCGATTGCAATCTTCTGTGATGAAGCACACCTTTACATTCCCGCAAATACAGAAAAGAGTATTGATGATGCAAGTTTGGTAACATTTGAACGCATCTCAAAGGAAGGTAGAAAGTATGGAATAGGTTTAGTCGTAATTTCTCAACGACCTTCCGAAGTGAATCGAACTGTACTGAGTCAAAGCAACAATTTTATTGCTATGCGACTGACAAATGTAGATGACCAGTCTGTTGTAAAACGTCTCTTACCAGATAGTTTAGGAGACTATGCGGAGATGTTGCCTATCTTGGATATAGGAGAAGCCTTAGTAGTTGGTGATGCAAGCTTACTACCCAGCAGAATCCGTATAGCTCCGCCTAATATGAAACCTCGAAGTGCTACTATTGATTTTTGGGATGAATGGTCAAAAGAGTCAACTACAGTAGATATTGCAAGTGCAATAGAGGCTTTGAGAAAACAGTCAAAGTAAATGTTATGAAGATAAATACAAATTTAGTTAAAGTCAAAGCATATACAGATGCAATAAAGCCAAGTCTTTTAAAACACTCTCAGGAATATAGAGTGCTTGCAACGTTGCGTTACCTGTATCCAATAAAATTTGATAAAATGGTTCCGGGAGAAGCTCCGGATCTTCAAGACTATGAAAATGGCATTGGTATCGAAGTAACCATAGCAGTGAATGAAAATGATATGAGAGCATCCCGTGCTTTTTCTGAACTGTATCAAGGTGAGCAGAATAATACAAAAAACGCAAAAAACAATTGAATCAAGCGGCTATGCTTTTGTCCATCTTGTGGATAAAAAGGTTGCAATATCCACATCAGGGACTGCAGATGGAGAAAAGTACTTTTTCCAAGAAAGCATCCGAAGAAAGACGAAAAAATTGGAGCAGTATAAAAACAATTCTTCGAATTTTAAGAAAATTGGACTTGCAATAATTCTATCTGAAATACCGACCTCATACGCTGAAACAAAACTTTCCGAATGGCTTTCAGAGTCATTGAAAGAGTCGGATAACCTATTTTGTGATTTCCCATCGTTTTTGTATTTATTACGATGTTCAGAAAAACACTACGGAGTGGGAGTAAAGCTTCCGCACCCTGTTGACGGCCGTTCAGCAGGGTGCCTCCGCTCCTCCTCTCCGGTAACAAAAATCAAGAAAGGAGAAAATAATGACTGAACTGGAAAAATGCATGGCGGGCGAATGGTACGACTGCCATGACAAGGTGTTTCTGGAATTCAAAAACAAGACGCACCGGCTCCTGATGAAATACAATTCCCTCCCTTACGACCATAAGGAGGAAAAGCGCCAGGTGCTCAAGGAAATGCTGGGCAGCGTCGGCACCAAGGTCTCCATCGGCCATTCCTTCATCTGCGATTACGGCCGCAACATCCATATCGGGAACAACGTCACCGTCAATACGGGCTGCACGTTCGTGGACTGCAACAGGATCACCATCGGCAACAATGTGCTGATCGCCCCCAACGTACAGATTTACACCGCTACACACCCCATTGAGCTGAATGAACGCCTCACTCCCGTGGAAACGGATGAAGGAATTGAACACATCCGCCATACCTACGCTCTTCCTGTAACGATAGAAGACGGTTGTTGGATTGGCGGCGGCGTCATTATCCTGCCCGGCATTACCATCGGAAAAGGAAGCGTCATCGGAGCCGGCAGCGTGGTCACCAAAAATATTCCTCCCGACAGCCTGGCGGCGGGGAACCCTTGCAAGGTTATTCGTAAAATCAACGGAAGTCGGGAACAATGATCAAGCTGATCGCTTTTGATCTGGACGGAACCATTGGGGACACGGTCCCCATGTGCATCAGGGCATTTGAAAAAGCAGTTTCTCCCTATACCGGACACACGCTGAGCGAACGGGAAATCACGCAGACTTTCGGCCTGAATGAAGTAGGAATGATCAAGAAAGTTGCTGGAGAAAAATGGCGGGAAGCTCTCCATGATTTCTACCCGGTTTATGAAGAAATGCATCAATCATGCCCGTCTCCGTATGAAGGTATACGTGAATTGATAAAAACCCTGCAAAAGGCTGGCGTGCTTGTCGCCCTGATTACCGGGAAGGGAGACAAAAGCTGCCGCATCACGCTTGAGCAATTCGGCATGCGGAATTTGTTCTGTTCCATCAAGACCGGAACGGAAGACAAACCAAACAAGGCGGAAGCCATTGAAGAACTTCTGCATGACTTCCGCTTGAACAAAGATGAATTTTACTATATCGGGGATGCGATTTCGGATGTGGCCGCCTGCAACAAAGCGGGGGTGACCTGCCTGTCCGCCGCCTGGGCAACGACCGCAGATGTCAGCGGATTGAAAAAAGCCAACCCCTCAAAGGTTTTTCCCAGCATAAAGGAATTGACATTATTCCTGTCCATTGAGAAATAATTAGAAGATACTCCTCACTTGGATAAGGAAAACATGATGGGAAAATTTCAAAACCTAGCCCTTCTAATTGATGCTGAAAACATTGCTCTGGATAAGCTTGAAAGCGTCATTCAGAAAACATCTGCATATGGCCGTATCGTGATTCAAAGAGCCTACGGCGACTGGAGCAAGGAAAGTTTAAAAAACTGGAAAGACTCGCTAAACCGGTTTGGGATAAAAGCGCAGCAGCAATTTAATTATACTCCCAAAAAAAACTCAACGGATATGGCGTTGACTATTGACGCCTTGGATTTATTGTATCAATCATCTTACGATGCCCTTGCCATTGTTTCGAGCGACTGCGATTTCACTCCCGTTTCCATATATGTCAGGGAACATGGTATTTATGTAATCGGTATCGGAGAGAAGAAAACTCCAGAGGCTTTCAAAAAAAGCTGCAATAAATTTATTTTATTAAAAACTGCTGACTCTAAAACAGATAATACACTACAAAATAAACCTTCTCAATCTGGATCAGAAAAACGGAAAAAAATCCCTGAGTCTGTTCATAGATTACTTAAGGAGGCATTTGAAATACACAACAAAGAAGGATGGGTAGCTTTATCTCGGGCAGCATCTTACGTTAAAGAAAAACAGCCCGATTTTTCTTTAAAAGAATATTATTCTCAATTTTATAAACTCATTCAGGATTTTCAGGAAAAATACACACTTGATAAATCACACACAAAATACCTATGCAAATAAAATTGTAGAATTACCTTCTATAAGTCTATTAACCTGATCCTATCCTGGGACAGGAAATAAATTCCTGTTTTTTATACACTCATTTAACGCAAAAAAGCCTCTGTTGCCATGGATACCGGCGCCGTCATCCTCACCTCCTTTCTCTCCACCATTCCCGTTTATCTTTTCTTTGCTACGGGTTTCTATCTGCGCCACAAGCAAGTCATCCAGGCAGACCACGACGCGCCCATCATGCGCATCGCGATGGATGTGGCCTATCCCTGCCTCGTCTTCCACAGTATCATGAAGTACATGGTGCTCTCCGGAAATGAGACGCTCAGCAGCGTTTCCTTTTCCCTCCAGGCCATTTCAGCCGGGGCCCTGGAACTTCTGCTGGGCATCGCAGCTGCATGGCTGGTCGCTAAACTGCTGCGCATGCGCATCGGCACGGGCCTGCGTACGTTCACCCTGACGGCGGGAGTGCAGAACTACGCTTTTTTCGTCATTCCCATCATCCAGATGCTGTTTGCCGCCGGCAACGACCCCACGCTGGGCGTCCTTTTCGTCCACAATGTAGGGTGTGAACTGGTCGTCTGGAGCATCGGCGTTATCATTATCGCAGGCGGTCCGGGCAACCTGAACATGGGCGTCTTTTTCCGCGGGCCCCTGCTGGCCGTCATCGTGGGTCTGGCGCTCGCCTGGTCCGGCTTGGGAACCTATGTGGCCCAACCGCCCCTGATGAAGACTTTTGAAATGATCGGCAACTGCGCCACGCCCCTGTGCCTGATCCTGTTCGGATGTTCCATGCGGGATTTATGGCATAACATGAAGTGGGAACCCAAACCCATCATCTGCGGACTGCTGACGCGGCTGGGGCTGGCCCCTGCACTGCTGCTCCTGATGGCTTATTTCCTTCCGGTGGATGATTATATCAAGCGCGTCATCATCATCCAGGCAGCCATTCCCTCCGCCGTCATTCCGGTCATTCTGGCCAAACGTTTCGGAGGTCATCCGGACCTGGGCACTCAAATCCTGCTGACAACGACGGTGGCTTCCTTCCTCACACTACCCTGCTGGCTGGCTCTTGGTTCCACCCTGGTCGTACCATTGTATTAACGGGATAATGGCGACATCAATCCCCGGATGGTCCGGGACGGCCCGCTTGCCCAACATCTTCCGCTTTTCCGGAGGATTCCATTCCCGGTGTCCTGCCCCTTGATGGAAATAAAACCGGTCCACAGGATTCGGCGGCAGAACAATTTCCCTGCTGAAATATCCGCATCCTTTCCGTCTCCATACTGCATTCCATGCTGAATGCTTCCCTACCTTTGGGTTGACTCCCCAGTCGGATATGTATTGAATGGATTCATGAAATTTCCTGCTCCTCTCTGCGCCGCCCTGCTGCCGGTCCTGTTTTCCTGCGCGGAGCAGGTTTCCCGGATTGAACACGTTCGGGAGGTGCCCTTAAAAACCACGGTGGTTCCTGCGGAAGACGTAGGCATGCACCGCACCCAGGCCACCTATCTGCTGCATGGCGCCGTCTCCCAGCAACAGCGCCTTCAGCGTCTGGGTCAATACTACTTCGTCACATGGAACGATGCCAATCCGGAACAGGCGGCAACCCTGGTCATGATGTACCGCCAAGGAAAGACAGGTTCAACCGTCCTGACAAAATCCATTTCCTATCCAGCCGGGAGAAAAGGCGGCACGCAAAACTCCGTTTTCGAATTCATCGGGGATGAGGCCAGAGAAAAAGGGGAAGTCCTCGCATGGAAGCTCGTCCTGAAGGACAACCGCGGCAAAACGATTTCCGAACGCCATTCTTATCTGTGGGGGGACGATCATTGACTCTTCGGCAAAAACACCGAAGAGCCGTAAAATCACCCGGATATACAGGATGAGAGCTGCAGTTTCCGGCAGTCTCGCCAGCCTCCAACTCCGTTAATAATCCTCCGGAATATGGGCACGCTTACGCTTCCTGCCGTTTGGCACGGCGTTTGCGGACAGCGTCGGCAAGGGTTTCCAGCACTTCCACTGTCGTCTCCCACCCAATGCACTGGTCCGTGATGCTCTTGCCGTACACCAGGTCGGAACTCAACGGCTGGGCCCCTTCCACAATGTTGCTTTCAATCATCACGGCAACAACCTGTTCGGACCCGCTGGATATCTGTTCCGCGATATTGGCGGCCACAGCCGGCTGTTTGCGATAATCCTTGCAACTGTTTCCGTGGGAGCAGTCTATCATGATGCGGTTGTTGATGCCGGCCTTCTGCAAGGCTTCTTCCGCTTCCTTTACATGATCTTCATCAAAATTCGGCCCCAGGGAGGAACCGCGCAGGATCAGGTGGCAGGACTTATTGCCCGTAGTGGAAACAATGGCGGAAACTCCCTGCTTGGTCACGGAAAGGAAGCAGTGCGGACAAGAGGAGGAAACAATGGCGTCTACAGCGATTTGCAGGCTGCCGCTGGTGCCATTCTTGAAGCCCACAGGCATGGAAAGCCCGGAAGCCAGTTCACGGTGTACCTGGCTTTCCGTGGTGCGCGCGCCGATGGCGCCCCACGTGATCAGGTCCGCAATGTACTGCGGCGTGATGGTATCCAGGAACTCGGTAGCTGCGGGCACTCCCATATCCCCCAGGCGCAGCAGCAACCCGCGGGCCATATGGAGGCCGCGGTTGATGTCAAAGGTATGGTTCATGAACGGATCGTTGATGAGGCCCTTCCAGCCCACGGTGGTGCGGGGCTTTTCAAAATACACGCGCATAATGATCACCAGATCCTTTTCAAAGCGCGCCATTTGTTCCTTCAGGCGGGAGGCATAGTCCACGGCAGCCTGGGGATCATGGATGGAGCATGGCCCCACCACCACCAGCAGGCGGTCGTCGTGGCCGGAAATGATGTTCTCCGCATTCTTGCGGGTCGTAGCCACCATTTTGGCGATTTCGGTGGTTGCCGGATAATCCTTGATTAAAATGGCGGGGGAAATCAGGGGCTCAATGTCTTGAATGCGTATGTCGTCTGTTTTGAACCAGTTCATGTCTGGGGCTTATTGAGAGGTTTTTGAGAGAAGTTGAAAAGAAAAAAATACGGTTTGCGGGCTTTATGCCTGAATATACCGCGGGGCCTCACGGCCATAAACCGGAAGCCCCGCAAAATGAAGCGGCCGCGCCTCCCGACAAGAGGCGCCGTCATGCATTACCAGGAAGTCACATTGTCTTCCGTCAATTCCGGATTGTTGATATGGCCGTCCGCCGTGCTGCCCTGCTTGTCCTTGCCGGTGCTGTAAACGGCCACGTTCTTGGTCACCATCCGGGAACCTACCTGAACACGGGGAGTACGGTCGTCAGGGTTGGCATTCAAAATGATGTAATAGGGAGATTCCCAAGGATCCATCAGGCCCACACGGCCGCGGCTTTCAAAAAACAGGCCGGGAGCGCCTTCCACATCCGTAGTCGTCGTATTGAAATAAGCCGTTTTCTTGGGATTCAACTTTCTGTCCTCATCCGCCCGGTCCATATAATTGGTCAGGATGCTCATGATGCGGCTATCGTCGTCCACGGCGGTTGTCACGTAATACTGTCCGTCCTTGTGGGCCTGCTTGGTCATTTCCCGGCTGCTCCAGGCCACGGGAACGCGGCCGTTGTCCAGCATGTAATTTTCCACAGCCGTCTGCAGGCCGTTGCAGTCGCTCCGCGCCGTGGTAACCTTGGATTTTTCCATCACGCCGTTCACCACCGTCATGGCGATGCCGGCCAGCGTCAGGATAATGGCAATCACCACAAGCAATTCAATCAACGTGAATCCCTTGGACTTACGGTTCAAAAAAGGTGTCTTCATACTTTGCCAAGAGTAGCGCAATTACAGTTCAGGGCAAGCGGAAAACAACCGGCGCCGCCTATTTCAAAACCTGTTCCCGGAACGGCAGCAGACGGAATAACCCCGGTACACAAACACCCCGGCGCCTTCCGGCAGCCGGGGTGTTTAAAAAGAATGCTCCTTTAATTGGAGGGGACAGGGGTTTCTGCGGAAGCAGGAACCGGAGCTTCGGGCACGGAGGGAGCCGGAGCCTGAGAAGAAGCGGCTTCCGCCTCAGCGGCGCGCCTGCGCAACTCCTCCTGCTGGAGTTCTTCCGGCGTCTTGGCGGGAACGGAAGCTTCCTGCCTGGCGGCAGCCTTCATCATTTCCGGGCTCAACAGGCTTTCCGAACTCTTAACGTGCTGCCGGTTGATCAGCATGCCCAGCCCCAGGCAAAGAACCATGAACGCGGTTCCGAAGTACACCGTGGCTTTTTTCAGCACATCCGTCGTCCGGGCGCCAAAGGCCTGGTCCGTAATGGCTGCGCCAAAGGCGGCTCCCAGCCCTTCCTGCTTGGGCCTCTGCATAAGCACTACGCCCAGAAGGAGAAGTGATACAATCACCAAAACGGCAAAAAGCAACTGAATGCTGATATTGAGTGAATCTGCTAAAAAAAGGTTCATGAGCGCGGGGAGTATGTGTGAATTCGAACGGTTTGTAAAGTCTAGGAAATGATTTCGTTATGCTCGTTGCAGACGATTTTCTTGGGGATGATGGGCTTGTCCGACAAGGCAAAACTCATAATGACCACCCGTTCGCCCGTCTTGATTAAATGGGCCGCACCGCCGTTCATGATGATGTTCCCCGTGCCGGCAGGCCCCTGGAGAGCATATGTTTCCAGACGGTTCCCGGACGTGACGGACGCCACGAGAACTTTTTCCCCGGGCCACAAATCCACGGCGGCCATCAAATCGGCAGGAATTTCAATACTGCCTTCATATTGAACATCGCCACGGGTAATCATGGCGCGATGAATTTTTGATTTTAACTGCTCAACCAACATGACGTTCGAACAACAAACCCCCGATCGCCCCTCCGGTCAAGCCGTCATCCTCCATTTTACGGTTTTCTGTGTCTTACTCCCCCTCCTCCAGCGCTTCCGCGGCATGGGCGGCATCCCGGGCAAGCTGGCTTTTCAATTCTTCCAAAGAGGGGAATTTGATTTCCGGCCTTAGAAAACGGACCGGCTCCACTTCCATCTCCCGCCCGTAAATATCCCCCGGGTGGCCGAATAAATGCGTTTCCAGCAAAAGTTCCCCCGTCTCACCTTCCACGGTGGGGCGCACCCCCAGATTGGCTACGCCTCCGTATTTTTTGCCGGCCACCCGGGCGCGCACGGCGTAAACGCCATGGGGAGGCTGTAACCCGCAACCGGGTCTTATATTGGCCGTGGGGTAGTCCAGCAGGCGCCCCAGTTGGCGCCCGTGAATCACCGGGCCCTTCCAGCGGTAGGGACGGCCAAGCATGCCGGCAGCCTGTAAAAAATCCGCCGCGCGCACGGCTTCGCGAATCCGGGTGCTGCTTATGCGCTCCCCGTCCTGCAGAATAGAAGGAACGGCCTTCACCCGGAACCCGTAGCGGCAGGACAGCAGGCGCAAGGTCTCTACATTCCCTGCCCTGCCGCGGCCAAAATGCCAGTCCTCTCCCACGGCAATCTGAGCCACCCGGCAGGAGGAACAAAGTTCCCCAATAAACTCTTCCGGGCTCATGGACGCCAGCCTGGAAGAAAATTCCAGCGACAGCACCGCCTTCACCCCCAGCTCTTCCATCAAGGCAAATTTTTCAACATCTTCCCCCATGATGGCGGGCGGCACGCTTTCCGGCCTCACCCGGGCCAGCGGATGGGTGCGGAATGTCAGCACGGCGGGAATTCCTCCGTCAAGAGCAGCCCCTTTCACCGCCGCGGCAATCACTCCGGCATGTCCCAGATGCACCCCGTCAAACATCCCCATGGCCCAGTGTACGGGGGCGGCAAGGCTTTTCAATTCCTTGAATTCCCGGTAAATGACCATATGCTACCCGGCAATCAGAATATCCGCCAGCTCCTTCAGGGAAAGCATGGCCCGGAGCAGTTCCTCCCTGGGCGCGGTTTTCAGGGTGTCCACCGTAATGGCGCGGTCCAGCGTAAAAGAACCGGACCTGGTGCGCCGGAGGGCGCTCAAATGCGCTCCGCAGCCCAATGCCTTCCCAATATCATAAGCATAGGACCGCACATAAAAACCTTTGGAACATTGAACGGTAAAATCCACTTCCGGAATGGCCACGCGTGAAATTCCGTGGCCAAACACTTCCACAGGCCGCGGCTCCCGCACAATTTCCTGACCTTTCCGGGCCAGTTTGTACAGCGGCACCCCGTCCTTTTTGATGGCGGAAACCATCGGAGGAATTTGTTCAAAAGCTCCGTCAAACCGGTCAAACGCTTCACGCACGGCCTGTTCCGTCACTCCGTCTACGGAATACTCCGCCACTATTTCTCCCATGGCATCCTGAGAGGAAGTCTCCACGCCCAGCATAAGGGTTCCGGCGTATTCCTTGTGTTCGCACATCAACTTGTCCTGAAGCTTGGTCGCCTTCCCTACCACCAGCATCAGCAATCCCGTAGCCATGGGATCCAGCGTGCCGCAGTGGCCTATTTTCTTAATTCCCAGGGAACGGCGCGCAATTGCCACCACATCGTGGGAAGTCATGTCCCGCGCCTTGTCAATCAACAGGACGCCCGAAGGAACCTGGATGGAATCTGAAACATTCATGAAATCTTCTGTCGGAGCACGCGTTCCACTTCCTCCCGCATGGCCTTCAGGATAGTAAGGCGCACTTCTTCAATAGGCCCCCGGATACGCACTCCGGCGGCCATGGAATGGCCGCCTCCGCCGAAACGGGAGGCCAGCTCCGCGACGGATATTTCAGGCGTCTTGGATCTCAGGGAAATACGGATGCGGGGATCGTCCTCCGTTTCTTCCAGATAAGCGGCCAGCCAGACTCCCTGCACGGAACGCAGAAGGTCAATCAGGCCTTCCGTATCTTCCGGACGGCTTCCAATCCGGGCTTTTGCCTCATTCGTCAGGCAAAACGTGCAAATCCTGCCGTCCGGCGTCAGCTTCATTCCGTTCAGCGCTTCACGCATCAACTGCATTTTCACCCACGGCTTTTCCTGATAAAGCTGGCGGTTGATGTCCTGGACGTCAACGCCCATCCGGATCAAATCCGCAGCCAGTTCCATGACGGCCGCCGTCGTCATCTGATATTGGAAAGACCCCGTATCCGTGCTGACGGCCACGTAAAGGGCGTCTCGCATCACCGGAGTGACGGGAACGCCCAGATACTTGAAAAAGTAATATAAAACCGCCCCCGTGGCGCATTCGTCCGGCAAAACGCACTGAACGTCTCCAAACAGCTCGTTCGTCCGATGGTGGTCGATGTTCGCCCACACCTTCACTCCCGCCAAAGCCTCCAGGCTGCGTTCTCCCAGCCTCTTGAGCGCGCCGTTATCCACGGAAATGGCTACTTCCACATCCACCGGCTCATCAGGCGTGGGAATAATATTTTCCACACCCGGCATAAAGGCCAGATTGGAAGGCACCCCGTCCTCGTTCATCATCACCACCTTCTTTCCCATTTGCTTCAGGGCTTCCCCCAAAGCCAGCGTGGAGCCGATAGCGTCGCCGTCCGGGTGAACATGCGCAATTACCGCAAAACTACCGTGGCTGCGGATCAGATCCGCCAAAGGCGCGAATTGGGGACAATGTTTCCAATCTTCCATATGCACTGCCGTGTTTTTATAGAAAAAGCCGCACCTGGACAATCACCAAGTGCGGCTTGAAAAGTCGTACTTAATCCCGGAAGAGGATTACTTCTTGGACTTCATGACCACCGGAGCCACATCCACGGCGGGCTGGTTCAGGTCATTGAACTTGGGCAGGGGGGTCAGGGGCGGAGCACCCTGATCCTGGCAGCAGCAGGAAGCCATGATGCTCGCCGCAAAAGCGGCAAGAGCCATAACGGTAATCTTCTTCATATGCGTGGTTAAATGATGGGTGATAAAGGATATGGAAATATCTTGGAGCATAAAAGCATACCATGCGGGCGCCCGTCAATCAAATTTGCGAAAATCTCCCAAGGAGACGCCTTTCCCAAAATGGCAAGACGCATAAATCGCTCGCCCGGGGTTATCTGTAATTATAATCTCTGCCAAGCTGTATCCTTTTCATGCCCTTTTCCGTCAAAATACTCCGGTTTTTCGGCATTCTCCTGCTGAGCCTCTGCGCGCTCGGCGTGGCCGGCATGACCTGGGCGTACCTGGTAGAACCCAATCTTCTGTTTGTCAGGAAAGTGGACTACCGTGTCCCCCAGTGGAAAGGGAAGGGAACACCCGTTAAAGTCGTTATTGCCGGCGATTTGCACCTGATGCCCACCGCGTTTGATGAAGTGAGGGCCCTGCGCTATGTTCAGAGGATCATGCGGCTCCGGCCGGACCTGATTCTGCTGGTTGGAGACTATGCCCGGGGAAGCAGCGAAAACGCCAGCATGGATCCCGCCACGGCCGCCCGGCTGCTGAAAGGCCTGACGGCTCCCTGCGGGGTCTTCGCTATCCAGGGAAACCATGATTTCACCTTCGGCTGGAACAACTGGAGCAGGGAACTGAAACAGGCGGGAATCACCGTGCTGGAAGACCAGAGCTCTCTTGTCACGTTCAAGGACGGAAGGCAGCTCCAGCTTTCCGGAATATTGGATACGACGCGCAATGTCAGAAAACGGCTGCCCAAACGCCAGTCGCCGGACATCCCCCATTTCCTGCTTTCCCACCGTCCGGAAACAGACCACATACTTTCCGATGGAGACGTGGACATCGTCATCAGCGGGCACACCCACGGTGGCCAGGTTTGCCTTCCTTTCGGCCTCCTGCGGTTTGAAGCCAGCCCGGACCATGCCCTACCCTACACCTATCCCTGGCATATCTCCGGCGGCAATACCTACCTGATCACCAAGGGACTGGGGACAAGCACACTCCCCCTCCGCTTCAACTGCCCGCCGGAAATCTATCTGCTGGAACTGCATTGACCCATTCCTCCCGTTAAAAATGCAGTCCCTTCCTTCCCGGTTCCCTCCCCCTCCGCTCCACGCCGGCGGCAATCCATAAGGAAAACGGAAAAGAACGGCCGGGTTCCATAGTTTCAAAGGAGCCGGTTATCAAACCCTTCCTTCAGCCTTAAAATCTTTCTGGCCGTCATCCGGTAAACAGGCCGGTAAAGGTGCTTTTTCAAGACGGCCGGGAGCGTTCTTCCGGGCAGCGGACCGCGCAGCAGCCCAGCTTCACGCATAACCCGTTCGTAACGTTCCCCTTCATAACGCCAATTATACCGCCAGGGCTTGTGCACCCCCTGGTAATGAAGAATGCCCGGTTCCAAAGCCGCTTCCACCGCCTGGCGCGGCGTGAC